>BNJV01001345.1_pt1 | contig 138087 bp, 147 predicted proteins | sample 8540591 | NCBI WGS metagenome assembly BNJV01 (sample SAMD00202457, study PRJDB9452) | human saliva metagenome | host: Homo sapiens | reverse complement strand
GGAAGTTACGTATTGCTTGTCCCAACATAACCATCCGCAATTGCCGCAACCGCATCTGCATTGGCGTCGTAACCGGAAAGTCGGAACTCCCTTCTCCTTGCTCCACGCATTGAACATCGACATTCCCATGCCGTCGTTGTTCGAAGCAACCATATCAATCGAGATCTCCGAAGGAAGCACTCCACGTGATGATTGCATTTCCGCGGTAGCATCCCATGTTGCTCCGCCGAGTTCTTCATTTCCTGCGAAGCCAGCTCTCGGATTACGTAGGTCTTACCGTCTACTTCGATGGAACCATCCTTTACAATACGCGAACTTCCGTCCGTATTGGTTCCGATCGGGTCCGGGTTAATCGAGTCCATCTTTTTCTATTCCGGTACCGAAAGCTTTCCGAACACCTCTGGTACGCGCCAACGAGTCATTGTGTCCGATATCTCCGATGGCAAGTACATATCCGATAATGCCGTCTCCGTTCCGGTCTATATCCTTGGCGTGTTTTTGACATAGCTTAGCGCCATCTCGCCCTGCAGTTCCGCACCCTGATTGGCATCAAAAACCTACGTAGTATGTCTTGTCGTTAAAGTGCTAACGCCCTGCATATCCAACTCTCCGGTCGTACTGTTGGAAGGTTGTTTGTTAAACCACGCAATCGGCTTATCCTTGTTTTGCAATGCTTCCGCCGGATGCGGTGCCTGTAGTCTGACTCTGGTCAGATGCCGCTTATGTGGCTGACGAGGATCCTGTGGACTTTGAATTTCCGCACCCACTAAACCGACCGTAACGATAGCTGCCGTCGCAATACTGATGATTCTCTTTGCCTTCATGTGTCTTTCCCTCCTTGAAAAATTGTATTTGAGCATTACTTTTCATAGAAAAACCACATTCACATCCGCAGCTGCACTATCTAGCACCCGTCTCAAGGAATCTCACCTCTTCCTGACTGAGTTTTTAACTTGGACGATTCAAGATTCAGCTTCATCCTGTCCGGGCTTGTCGTAGATACAACCGCAAATACGTTCATCGAATAGGAAAAAGATGTAACTCATTGCTATCTGTGCGACGGAACACTTGTGCTTTTCCGCCAAAATCCGGCATCGTTCAAGGCGTTCCATGTTAACCGGGTACAGGTATCCCTTCTGCGCATAAGCATCTAAAACCGACTTGGCGGTTTCATAATCTCCGGCTTCAAACCGTCCTGAGAAAAACCCTCGTCCCAAAGCGGAATATGCAAGCACCGGCATGTTCGTTCGGGGAATACAGTCTCGCACTTCTTTGTTTCCTTGACCGGAAATCGTGACACAGTTGCCTCCCCAAGGATCGTTAACCTGTTCCGCCAGCCCGAAATTCGGACTGGAAATGCTAAACAGGGCACAGACCATGTTCCGCAGCATATGCATTTGCTTCTTGTATCCTCTCTACGGTCCAATTGGATACGCCGAAAGACTTGATGATACCTTCTCTCACAAAGTCATTAAAAGGTCTCCAGATATTCGGCAATCGATGTATTTACATCATCCCGGTGCAAAAAGCAAAATATCCACATAGTCCGTCCCCAGTTCTGACAACGACCGCTTCAACTCATTTGTCATCACATCTCTGTCTATATGAACTGTGCCTGTCGGTGTGGCATTCCCACACTTTTGTTAAGATCACCACCTCCTCGCGGTTCTTCCTATGTTTTTACCCATCGTCCCAACACGCTTTCCGATAATCCATATCCCCTTGCCGAATCAAACGCATTGATACCCAAGGCATACATTTGATCCAGCAAAAACATCCGCCTCCTTTCCGTCCAGAAAAGGACTTATCGCCGTGCCAAGGAAAATACGGCTTACCTTCTTACTTAGTCCTCCTATTTCTCCGTACGTCGCATCCTGCTCATCGGTATGTATTTGCATACCCTTACCTTGCTTTATATTGTTATCGCTTGACATTATTCATCCCTTAGACGGATATGAACTTCGTACGCCTGTGACTGTCCCGGGCTTAAGAATTTGAGCATTCCCTCCTTACGCATCACATCTCGTCCGTCCGGATAACAGTTCCCACCTCCAGACCCAAGACATAATCACGCACTCCCATCATCTTCCACTCAACGAATCCGTCCAATTTTTCCGCATCGAAAGTAATTTCCAAGGAACATCCGAGTTTCGGCTGATATATCTTTGCACGTCCTGCTTTGTCTTCGAATTTATGGTAATAGCAGCATTCTTCGTAACCGGCAGTCGGTTTCTGCATATGCATCCAGCGCGCAATTTCTTTGGCAGCCCGATCATTTCTGGGCCTAACCTCGACGGAAGGAATCTCTATGACTGAATCTTCATCCAGCAAGGGATAGCCCATGTTCATATGATAAAGAATTTCATACGGCTCGGTTTTGTCTCCGGTGTTTGCAATGACATCCTTAATGCAAAAACTCATTGTTTTGTGTGCTTACCCTGATTTCCCTATGCAGACATAGCTTTCTGCCGAAGATGCTCTCGTCCTTTGTTACCGAATGCACGACCAGATAAACATCGCTTCCGCTTTCCTCTTTTGTCCAATAGCTGTAATCTGTCGGAAGATTGGCAATACTACCGTGCAACGGCAGAACCTCACCCCGATCTGTGTTCGGTGTGCCGACATTATTGAGTCCGCAAGTGGTAAGAAACCCCGCTGTAAAAACTGCTAAGCCAGTTTGTTCCCCAGACTGTCATAATAGGCCGGCGCCACATAGCCTGAAGGGGACAGATAGCTCATATTCATGCCTTTATAGCGAAGTCTTGTGATGTCTCCGTTCCGATCCGGTGAAACGGTGAGATCCAGCCCTTTTCCGTTGTGGATTTTGAAACAGACGCATCCCTGTCTCCCTTACCACCGATAAGCCTATGTTCCTCAATACCGTATAGCTGGCTCTCATGACCCTAAATATGAGTTCACACCCCACCTCCTACAAGCGGCCTTACCGCATCATAGAGCTTTTGCATAGCGCTCAAATTTACTCCTGTACAAGTCATGCATTTCTCGATTCGGCTGATAAGTAACCGTCTCCTGTACCATATGCTCTGCCGCATCTTTCAAGTCATGAAAGGCACCTATGGCAATCCCGGTCAACATGACAGCTCCCACGGTTCCCGCATCCACGGTCGACAATGCCGTAATGGGAATATTCAGGATATTTGCCTTCATCTGCATCCACGTGCGAGATTTTGCACCGCCTCCTGTTGCTGCCATTCTTTTGCAGTTTATGCCACTTTTGGTGAGAAGCTCGAAATTGACAAGCATCTCATATACCACGCCCTCCATACAGCCCCGGTAAATATCAAAAACCTTGCTGTCCATGGTGAGTCCGAGGATGGCACCTTTTGAACCGGCATCCATGTACGGTGTTGCCGCTCCCGCAAAGTGTGGCAATACCAACAATTTACCCGGAACATCTCCTCGTGCTTCGATATACTGTTTTTCCAGGAGTTCATAAACCGAGATTTTTTCTGCTTCTGCTTGCTTTTTTTCTTTGTCTGCCAGCGTATCTACACAATACTGAATCAGCGCTCCGCCCGTATAAGAATAGGCATAGGTAACATATTTCCCCGGAACAACGTAGGGTACCACTGCATAATTCCCCTCATACATCACATCCATGTCGGGCAGACTGTCATACACCGGAACCATACATTCAACCGTACCTGCTCCGTCTGCGGCAACACTTCCGTCAAATACACCCTGCTCCGATGGCAGCAGCCACTTGATCATGAGCTGCGTTCACAATCATCGTGCCGGGCATTAGCCCAAGTTCTTTCGCCGTCTCTTCCCTTACCGCACCGGCCGGAGTCCCTGTCGGAACAGGCCTTGACATTTTAGCCATATCAATCATGGCCTGATCAAAAATGACTTTGCTCCAACATAGATTGCGAATATCAAAGGCCTGCGTTCTTGATGCCAATGAGTAATCAATCTGCGCAACCCCCGTTAGATGATAGACCACAAAATCTTCCATTAAGAAAATGTGTGCCGCATGGTCGTAAACTTCAGGCATGTTGTCTTTCACCCACATCATCTTCGCCAACGAGTAAGTGACATGCGGCTTTACACCGGTAATTTTCTGCATCTCGTGACTGCCAAGTGCATCGACCAAAGACAGGTTCTGTTCCTCCCCCCTGGGATCGGTATACAACATCGCCTTATGCAGGGGATTTCCCTGCACATCGGTCATGACAAAGGTTTCACCGAAACTCGTGATTCCGATTCCGGCAATGTCCGGATACTGCTTTGCCATTTCCGCAATGGTTTCAAACACTGCGCGAAGTATCAAGTTTGCGTCGATTTCGTGTCCATTGTCATTTCGATTCGCAGGATACTCACGATAAGCCCGCCCCAAATACTTTCCGACCGCATCAAACACGGTACATTTACATCCTGTTGTACCTATATCAACCCCGGCAATCTTCATATTCACCTCACAGGAAGCTCAAATTTCATTCAAGACTTTCGATCTCCGCTTTGTGTTAAGACCATTGCTTGTAGCGCCTATGCCTTCCCGCGAAGCCTCGCTGAATAAACCGTTTCAAAAAATCAGTAGGCCCCGTGATCGATATCCACCCATTCATAATGAAGATAATTAACGAATGCCTCGTGAAGTACTTCGCGCATATGACCTACGCCGACAGAGGTGTGATGTTTAAATCCACCGTATGCAAGTCTTTGCAACTTATCCTGTAAGTGAGGAATCTCGCACACACCGGCACATCCGAAGAACTCCTCCGGTATTTTGTCTGCCGTGAATTCACCCTCGGAAGCATAGGTGACGATTTTTCCGTCCTTCGTCTGGCAATTGGAAATCGTCGTCGGAAACGCTTTTGATTCGCCCCTCGTTCGTTCCCCAGCCGCTGCCCGGATCTGTCTTGTCAAACATCTTGTGATTGGTGACCTGTCCCTTCGCAGTCATCAAACTCTGTGCCACCGGTCCGCAATGGAAGAGGACTACCTTATCCGGATCATCTCCGTAATTGTTGTTCCAATCCAGAACCGCAGTCGGCTGTTCCGATGCAAGCGTCATTGCTCGCATCATCAATGCCGAGCACATATCGATCTCGCACGAAGCGACTATCCCTTTATCATTTAAGTAGGACAGCAACACACAAGGGCAGATACGCAACACCTGTTCAAATTCGTTTCCAACACTCGAAGCGCAAGCGCATCCAGGCGGTATTTTTGCGATGTAACGATCCAGAACCACGGCAGACTTCGCAAGATTCTTCTTATTTGCCTCGGGTACATTGCTGAAGTCCGTATAATTCTCCAACTCCCCAATCTTATCCTTGACAACGGGGTCGTTATCATCCAGTTTCCCTACCTTGAAGAAAAACTCCGACAAATCGAAGGACTCGACATTAATTCCGTATTTTTGAAGCGTGATTTCGTCAAAACGTACCGTTTTGAAAGCCGTTGTTCTTGCGCCGATACATCCTATGTTGAACCGTTTCATACCATTCACGACACGACAGATGGCCGCAAAATCCTTGAGATTCTTTGCAAATGCAGTCGACAGCGGATGGACGACGTGTGGCTGTAAGCAGGTAAAGGGAACACCGTACTGCGTAAACACATCTGTCACCGAAAATTTACCGCAATACGCATCTCTTCTATGCGCAAAGTCCATTTTGTCCAATTCATCCGGATAAGCCTGCATCAGAATGGGAACTCCGGCATCCTGTAATGCAGCGATTGCTCCGTTTTCATCGGCAAAAATCGGCATAGAGAAAATAACGCCGTCAAACTGTCCCCGGTGATTGTTTAACCATTCCGCATATAGGGCACCTTCTTCTCGGGTTTCAATTCCACCGAACTTTGTTGCCTCCGGATCCATGGCGATATAATCATACCCGGAATTTTGGACTGCCTGAATCAGCTCCTCTCGTGCAGCGTAAATCAGCTCTCCCGGCATGAATCCACGATTACAAAAAGCAAGTGCAAATGTTACTTTCTTCTTGTCCATGACTATCCTCCTACTCTTTTGTCACCATGCGTCGAATCTGTAATCACAACTTTATAGTCGTGCCTACCTGCCTTTACTCTTTCAATGCGAACATCCTGATTGCATGTCTGACATTTTCCTTCATTTCATCTCTCGCTGCTAAAAAGACGGAAGAATAGAACTGCGGCGCATCCGGCGCAAGACCATCGAGGTATTTTTTTGCTCCCGATCCTCCGGCCTTGTCCATATAGGTGAAGTAATTGATTTTTCTTACTCCGGCCTGTATCACAGCGTGATAGTCATCTCGGCACACTCCGCTGCCGCCGTGCATCACCACCGGTACGTCATCGGTAGCTTTACGCACTTCACGAACAATTCCCAAGTCTAATTTAGGCTCTTTTAAGTAGATGCCGTGTGTGGTGCCAAACGAACAAGCCAAGAGATCTATCCCCGTTGCAGAGACAAATTCTGCCGCCAAATCCGGATCTGTGTAAATCTTCGTTTCATCACAATCACCGCTTCGATCATTGGCTCCCGACTCACGTCTCCCCATGGAGCCCAGTTCCGCTTCCACCGAAGCACCGTACTCGCGGGCCATTTCTACGGCTTTCTTTGTGTTCGCTACATTTTCTTCATACGGCAGTACGGAGCCGTCATACATAATCCCCGTAAAGCCAAGCTCGAGTGCTTTTTTCAAATACTCCAAATGTTCTCCGTGATCCAGATGGACACAGACGGGGACAGTTGCTTGCTTTGCCGCATTCAGCATTGCCGGACCGATGAAATCCAGAGATACCCATTCATCATGACACTCCGCAAACATCAGGATTACCGGTAATTTCTCCTCTTCCGCTGCACCGATTACAGCCTCTAAGGAAGCAAGGTTAGGCGTATTAAAACCGCCTATTGCGATTCCCTCTTTTTCAGCAATTCCCACAATATCTTTTAATGTTATTAACATTTAATCGTCCTCCTTTCTTATTTACGGAACCTTATATTTGCATTCTATCGGTTTGCCATGGGTTAATATATACATAAGTGTTCTAAAAACTTTGATTTTTGTTCGTGAGTATTGTATAATTCAATTAATAACTATAGGAGAGATTTTGCGCATGATTTCAACATTTGACCTGGTTAAACTCCATAGTCTGCTGAAGGATTTCTACACATTGACCAGGATTCGAACCTGTGTTTTTTTGATGAAAACTTTAACGAACTCGCCTCTTATCCGGAATCCCTTCCCTCGTTTTGCCGGATTCTGCGCGCTGCGCCGAACGGATACAACGAATGCCGTGAATGCGATGCCCGCTCCTGTTCTTATGCTGCAAGGACAAAAAAACACCTACACCTATCGTTGCTATGCCGGCATGACAGAAAGCATCTCACCTCTTGTCATCGGTAATCTGGTAGTAGGCTACCTTCTTCTTGGCCATGTATTCAGTTATCAAACCAGAGAAGAAGGTTGGGAGAAAAATCAAAGAATACACGAAGAAATTAGATGTTGATTACAGTGCACTTAAAAAAGCTTGCTGGGAACGTCCCTTAACATCCGAGGACTACATCAAATCCGCAACAAAGATTCTCTCAGCGGTCGGAATTTATTTATGTATGGAGCGCATGGTCTCTCTTCATCAGGAAAAACTTCCCGTCAGTTTAGATACCTTCTTGCAAGAGCATTTCACTGAAGATCTTACATCTGCAGAAATTGCTTCCCACTTCAAAATAGGAAGAACACGACTCTACGAATTATGTAAGCAGAATTACGGGCGTGGTCCTGCCAAGCAGATTCAGCATATGCGTCTTGAAAAGGCAAAGGTACTGCTGACCGAGAATTCCGACCTTTCTATTTCAGAAATCGCCTACCAATGCGGTTATCCCGATTACAACTATTTCATCACTGTATTTCACAGAGAGATCGGCATCTCACCCGGAAAATACAGGGAACAGATTTCCCACCCGCATTCTGCAACCACAGCATAATCAAACTTCAGCTAGGCGGACAAAATGAGTTGGTGCCGCTAACTTGATTCTGCAAGCGCTACGGAGGAGGCTATCAACTCTTCTTGTCCTATGACGCAAAAAGCGGGCAGCCCGGAATTTCCGAACTGCCCGCTTTCTTTGTTTCTGTTTTCGTTTTGCCGAAGCGGCTCTTTTTACATCATGCCGCCCATGCCGCCTGCCGGCATTGCCGGTGCCGCCTGGGGCTCCTTGATGGTCGCAACCGCAGACTCGGTTGTGAGCAGGGTGCTCGCAACGCTGGTCGCGTTCTCGAGTGCCGTTCTGGTCACCTTTGCCGGATCCAGAATGCCCTCCTTGACCATGTCGACATAGACCTCGTTGTAAGCGTCGAAGCCGATGCCCTTCTTGCTCTCCTTGACCTGGTTCACAATGACAGCGCCCTCAAGGCCCGCGTTCTCCGCAATGTAGAAGAGCGGAGCCTCCAGCGCCTTCATGACAATCTTTGCGCCGGTCTTCTCATCGCCCTCGAGGCTGTCCACCAGCTTCTGCACTTCCTTCGATGCGTTGATGTACGCCGTGCCGCCACCTGCGACAATGCCCTCTTCGACAGCTGCTCTCGTTGCATTGAGCGCGTCCTCCATGCGGAGCTTTGCTTCCTTCATTTCGGTCTCGGTTGCTGCGCCGACGCGAATCACCGCGACACCGCCGGAGAGCTTTGCCAGACGCTCCTGGAGCTTCTCCTTGTCGAACTCGGACGTGGTCTCCGCAAGCTGCGCCTTGATCTGCGCGGTTCTCGCGTCGATATCTGCCTTCTTGCCGAGGCCGTCCACAATCACGGTGTTCTCCTTCGTGACCTTGACCGACTTAGCGCGGCCGAGCTGAGCCATTCTCGCATCCTTGAGCTCAAGGCCGAGCTGCTCGCTGATTACGGTACCGCCGGTCAGAACCGCGATATCCTGCAGCATTTCTTTTCTTCTGTCGCCGTAGCCCGGTGCCTTGACCGCAACCACATTGAAGGTGCCGCGAAGCTTGTTCACAATGAGAGTCGTGAGTGCCTCACCCTCGACATCCTCTGCGATAATGAGGAGCTTTGCACCGCTCTTTACAACTTCCTCGAGCAGCGGGAGCACTTCCTGAATGTTGGAAATCTTCTTGTCGGTAATCAGGATGTACGGATCCTCGAGGGTCGCCTCCATCTTCTCGACATCGTTTGCCATGTAAGCGGAGATATAGCCGCGGTCAAACTGCATGCCCTCTACCAAATCGAGCTCGGTCTTCATGGTCTTGGACTCTTCGATTGTAATGACGCCGTTGTTCGTAACCTTCTCCATAGCGTCTGCGACCATCTCGCCGACTTCGTCATTCGAAGCGGAAATCGCAGCGACTCTCGCAATCTGCTTCTTGCCGGAAATGGGCTGAGACATTGCCTTGATGGTCTCGACAGCCTTGTCGCAAGCCTTCTTCATGCCCTTCCGGAGCACAATCGGGTTGGAACCTGCCGCAATGTTCTTCACGCCCTCATTGATCATTGCCTGCGCAAGAACGGTTGCGGTCGTCGTGCCGTCACCTGCGACATCATTGGTCTTCGTTGCAACTTCCTTGACGAGCTGAGCGCCCATGTTTGCGAACGCATCCTCCAGCTCAATCTCCTTCGCAATCGTCACACCGTCGTTCGTGATGAGCGGTGCACCGTAAGCCTTGTCCAGCACAACATTTCTGCCCTTCGGGCCGATGGTAACGCGAACCGCGTTTGCAAGCTCATTGACACCCTGAATCAGCGCTTCTCTCGCCTCAACGCCAAACTTAACTTCCTTTGCCATAATTCCACTCTCCTCCTGTCCGTTCTCTTATTCCATTACCGCAAGGATATCGCTCTGCTTGATGACGACATACTTCACGCCGTCCAGCTCCACATCGGAACCCGCATATCTGGAGTAAAGGACCTTGTCGCCTGCCTTGACCTGCATCTTTACTTCCTTGCCGTCCACAAGGCCGCCGGGACCCACTGCAATAATCTCACCCTGACCCGGCTTCTCCTTGTCGCCCTGACCCGGCAGTACGATTCCGGATGCGGTGGTCTCTTCCTCTACCATCTTCTTCAGCACGACACGGTCAAACAACGGTACCAGCTTCATAATACAATGCCTCCTTAATAAACGTTAAACGCTTTTCGCTTTGTCTTCTCAACAAAAGCAGTTATAACATTAGTTATTAGCAGTGTCAAGCTTTGAGTGCTAATTTTTCAACTTTGTTTCCACACAGAAAAAACCGGCGCCCTTTCGAGCGCCGGGTCCGTTACGATGCATCTGCGATGAGATATTCAATGCCGTCGACCACATCGTTGGTCAAGTAAATCTTGAGCTCGGTATCACCGAGCGTATAGTAGAGAACGCCTTCTTCTTCGCGGTAGCCTCTTCCGTACGCCTTCTCGACCGCCTCGCGCGTCGCACCGAGGCGTATTCCCTCCGGTGTACTGACGTTCTTGTCGAGAATGCAGATGGACTGCACCTTCTGTGCACCGTTGTTCTCACTCAAGGTGCAGAGCTCAAAGCCCCTAAAGCTGTATATTCTCTCCTTGCCGTTGCCCTGCACGGACTCCTGCACAATTACCTTATCTGCCTTGCCGAGTGAGTTGAGCGCTCCCTTTGCGCTCTGACCACAGGTAATCTTTGCGCCGCCGCTCTGGAAGGTATAGGCACTCTTCTTTGCGCCGAACGCAGCGAAGCTGCCGGCAACAATCGCAGCGCTGAGCAACACTGCCGTAACTACCTTTTTCCCTGTACCCACGTTCTTTTTCATTCCTATCCTCTCGACTCTGCCGACTTCGGCTCTATTCTTTACGAATTTATTACATTTACCCGAAGAGCGTAAAAATTGCAAGTGCTTCCCTCAGCTCGAGAGGTCGGAAACATCCACATCCGGGGTGATATCGACCCGGTAACCCGGGTACGCGGCTTCGATTTCGCACCGCAAGGCATCGACCGCATCCGCCCTGCTCTTAGTGAAATCCACCACGGCATCAAAGCGCATATATTTCTTTGCGGGCTCCGCATAAAAGCCGTGGATCTGCAAAATCCAAGCATGCGAGAGCGCAATGCGCTCGACCGTATGGCGCATCTCCGCGGCCGCCGGATCTTTGGTATTGTGGGCATAGACGCCGATGGTGCTGATGCGGATGCCGGTCTCTTCTTTGACGCGCTTCTTGATGCGTCTGGTCAGCGCGTCAACCTCTTCGACGGTCATCGTGTCCGGAAGCTCGAGATACACCACGCCGTAGCGGCGCTCCGGGCCGTAGTCCGTGATAAAGAGATCGTAGGCCCCGATTACAACCTGTTCCTCCATAATGAGTGCACGGATCTTCCGGACGAGTTCCGTGTCCGGGCGCTTGCCGAGAATCTCATCGAGGGTATCGCATACCATGCCGTAGCCGGACCGCATAATCATCACCGAGATTAAGGTTCCCACATAGGCCTCGAGGGAGATGCCGGTGCGGAGGAAGATGAGCGCGGACGCGAGCACGGACGCCGAGAGCAGCGCGTCAAACGAGGCATCCGAACCCGAGGCGACCAGCGCGTCCGAATTCAGCTGTTTCCCCCGGTGCTTGACATACTGCCCCATCAGAACCTTCACGAGCACTGCCACCGCGATGATGACGAGACCGACCGCACTGTACTGCGGCGTCTCCGGGTGCAGCATCTTTTTGACCGACTCGACGAGTGAACTCAAGCCCGCATAGAGAACCAGCGCTGCCACCAACAGCGCACTCAGATATTCAATGCGGCCGTGCCCGAGCGGATGCTCCCGGTCAGGTTCTTTAGCCGCAGCTCTCGCACCGACGATTGTGATGACCGAGGACAGTGCATCGGTCAGGTTATTGACGGCGTCAAGTAAAAATTGCGATGGAATTGGAAGCGAGTCCGATAGCCCCTTGAATACCACGAGAAACAGATTGCCAATAATGCCGATTATACTTGTTCTTACGATGCCCTGATCTCTCGCTTCGGGCGTCTGTTTTGTTTCCCCTGACGCCGCTGCCTCCGCCTGCCCCTTGTCCCCGGTTGTCGGCAGCTCTTGTCTCTCGTTTTTCCGCATACGCTGTTCCCCCTTTTTCTTTCTCTCTTGTATACAATTTTTTTCACTTTAAAAGAAGTCCTTTGCCGATGACAAAGGACTTTTTGTTTTACTCAGATAATCGCCGTAATTGCCGCAATCAGGCCGAAGATGATGCCCGGCGCATTTGCCATTGCGACCGGATAGTCCCGGTTCTTCTTTAAAAGCGCATAGGGTGACCCAGAGCGTGCAGTTGATTGCCGCGACCAAAGGCTGAATCGGGGTTCCCTTCATTCCATGCAGATTGTTCATAATCTGCGGAATATAGGAGACATACATCATGACGGATACACAGGTTGCAAACCATCCGAGTCCGGTCAGTGCTTTTTCTGACATAGTATCCTTTCTCTGCCGTGGCAGGAAACCGCGCCCATAATGTGCGCAACACAGTAACTTGTGCCTTAGATACTAGCAGTTCGTTACATTCTCCGTCAACTTATGCATTTGCCGAAATTTAAGTATTCTTGTCCCTGATTTTAGACGATACGACAGATGACTTTTATCTCCGGACATAAGCGACGCGGGCCTCACAGCTTGTCTGCAACAGATCCTCGGCCTCGCTCACATTGCCGCATATCGTACAGCAGTATTTCAACCGTTCCGTGCGATGCAAGCTGTGCAGCTCGGCTATCATGGCTTTCTCCTTTTTTTCAATATTTTACGTTCTCAACGATTTCCCGATCGTTTGAACGGAAAACGGATGCCACCCGTCAGAGTAGCATCCGTTTCTTAAATCAAGGCTTGGCCCTCGAAATTTCTCGCTCATTCCCAGCGAGTCTGATCCGCATGAACCTTGTAGCGCAGCGGCTCTCCCTCCATGGTAAAGCTCGCTTCAAACGCATAGCTCGTAAAGAGCGTGTAGGGTTCGGTCTGCAGCCTCAGAATCACAAAATCCGCTTGCACCGATTCCTTCACATCCGGCGCTTCGATTGCAAACAGCTCCGTGGGGGACTGCTTCTGAAAATCCTGCGCCCTCAGTTCCGCAATTTTCTTCCCCTGCACGGCAATCTCCGAAAAGCCCTCGTCTTCCGGCGTGAAATAGCAGGAAACCAGCACGCAGTCTTTCAGCTTGGCCTGCGGCTTTCCGTCCGGCACCAGCCTGACCCTGCCGTAGCGCTTTCCGTCCCGCCGAAGTTCCATCGTGAGCGCCTTATAATCATAGACGCCCTTGATCTCCGCGTATTCCACCTCCGTATCGGCGCTATTTCCGTCGAGCGAAAACCCTGCGGCAAGCAAGTCCTTTCCGCGGCTCATACCCGGTGTCAGTGTGCTCCCCGCAATCTGTACCCGAAGCGGCGGAGCCGGAACTCCCGTTATGCTAACAGTTAACATGAGGAGAAAAGCGGTAAAAAATGCCGTACCCCAGACCGCCATGGAGGCAGAATAGTAATGTATCTCTTCATGGCGATGAAACAGCCACCAAAGATTCTTTCCCTGTACCACGAGAATGCGCATCACAAGGACTATAGCAAATTCCGCGCGCAGCGCAAAATAAGCCGCAGCGTAGAGATTGAGTCCGCTGTGATACTTGTAGGCAATGACCAGGAGATTGCCGATCACGATGCCGATGAGGAACAGTCTCGCCTCCCTGAGCGCCTCGGGTGTGGTAAAGTCCTCATAGTGATCCGTGCCGCGACCGTGCACCGCATGTCCGAGCTTATAAACCCAGCCCGGCACCTCTCTCTCCGCAAGCACCGCATTGCGAAGTGTAAGATACACGACCGGCACCATAAAGGCGCAAGCCAGCGTCATCCCCACAAACAGCAAAGCACCTAAATAAAAGCCCATCGCAAAGCAACCTCGTTTTCTCAAATTCCGCAAAGGAACCGCGTCAACGAAATTATACCATGCGACAGGCCGTTTCAAAGACCGAATGTCCGCTTATCTTCTCTTCTTTTTTTCCTTTTTGTGCATTTCTGCCCTTTGAGAACTTCGCTTGTTCCCGATGCGCTTATTTTTTTCTGCGCTTGCAAGCGCCTGCTCAATCAACTGATTGAGGCGCTCCGCCTGCTTTTTATCCGTGATGGCGCCGACAATGGGCTCCCCCACAATGTTCCCCTTTTGATCGACCACATAGCTGGTCGGGAAGGAGTAAATGCCCATCGCGAACTTTCCCGCATCCGTGTTCGTATCAAAGCGAAGGTTCCGGTAGCTCGCTCCCTTCTTCGCGAGCACATCCTTTGCCTCCGCAATCGCTGCAGCATCGCCGTCCAGCGTAAAGCTGTTGATGCCGACCACGGCGCCGCCTTTTTCCGCGAGCTGCTTGTTCAGCGCATCCAGTGCGGAGAGCTCTTCCACGCAGGGTCTGCAGCTTGTAAACCAAAAATTCACGACCGTCACAGTGTTTCCGCCGAAGAGTTCGCCGCTCTTGACTGTATTTCCGTCCAGATCCTTGCCCTCAAAAGCCGGGAAACTGCCGAGCGAGCTCTCTGAGACAGGGCTTGCCGTTTTCCGCCGGAACACTGACATCACAGTTGTCCGGGTTCGCCACGCACTCCGGATACTTCTGCTCCAAAAATCGTGAGTTTCCCCTCAATCTTTTTGATCTTCTCCGCGCCCTCGCGCAGGGTTTTCAGTTCCTCTTGGCTGAATTGATCCTTTGCGTTATCAATCGTCTTTAAGAGGAAGTCCCCGTAGTTACTTCCGTCCTCCACCATGGCCATGCCCTTATCCGCCGCGAGGAACACCTTTTCCCAGAGTGCTTTATTCTCTATCAGTACGTCGTTCTCCGTCTCCATGAGCTTTTGATGCAGCGCCATGGCGGCCTCGGTGTTATCGACCTCCAGGTTTAAGAGCGTATCGAGATCCGTGCTCGCCGTTCCGTCAAGACTGCCGCTCGCCGAGACGACCGCACTTGTTCCGGCTTCACTTGTTTTAGCCGCCTCTGTTTTCTTTCCGCCGCAGGCAACCAGGCTACCCACCGTCAGTGCAAGCGCGATTCCGGTCAACAGTTTTGCTTTCTTCATTTTGCTTCCTCCCGATTGATTTTTATCTTTTTGTTTCCGATTGTTTTTCCGGCGCCGAAACCGCAGCGAAAATGCACCGCACCGGTCGGGCAGGCATCTACGCACATGCCGCAGCGTATGCATTCGCTGTGGTCCGGCGTCTTTGTGACATCGACATCCATCTTGCAGGCCCGCGCACACTTTCCGCAGGAAATGCAGCGGCTCTCATCCACCCGCATGCCGACCAACGAAACTTTGTTCAGCAGAGCGTAAAACGCGCCGAGCGGGCATATCCACTTGCAAAACGGGCGGTAGATGAAGACGCTCAGTAGGATAAAGCTAATCAAAATGCCGAACTTCCAAGCAAAGAGTTTGCCGAGCGCCGCGCGTATTCCCGTGTTCACGATAGAGAGCGGTATGGCTCCCTCGAGTACACCCTGCGGGCAGAGGTACTTGCAAAAAAAAGGCTCTCCCATGCCGAGATCATTGACCACAAGTGCGGGCAGGAGCACGACCATAATGAGCAACACCGCGTATTTAATCCAAGTGAGAGGACGCAGCCTTTTGGTCGACAGCTTTTTCCCCGGCAACTTATTGAGCAGCTCCTGAAACCAGCCGAAGGGGCATAGAAAGCCGCAGACAAAGCGCCCAAGCAGCACGCCGAAAAAGATCAGGATACCTGTCACATAGTAGGAAAAGCTGAACTTGGAACTCCCGACAACCGCCTGAAACGCACCGATCGGACAGGAACCCGAGGCAGCGGGACAGGAATAGCAGTTGAGACCGGGCGCACAGGCAAGTTTTCCCTTGCCCTGATAGATGCTCCCCTTCAAAAAGTTCGGCAGATGAATGTTGGTGAGCAAGGCGGCCGCCGCCTGTATCCATTTTCTATCCAATGCCGACACACTCCAGACAGAGTCGTATTGCCTTACTCAGCACGGTATCTGCCTCTCCGCGCCAGGCACCGAAGCATATCATTGCGACCGAAGAGAGCAATAAAACCGCTTGCAACATTGTTTTCTTTGAGAGCTTCACCGCAATTCCTCCTTTCGTTTGTACCCATTGTAGCGAAAGGCGTGTAAAATCTCTGTTAAGAGAAAACTTAACGCGGATTTTATGCCTTCTTGTGATACAACTTAAGAAGACTTCCATTGAATATGAATCCTTGAATTCGAATCCATACATGCGGAGGGAGGGTTTCCTATGCACATCTTAGTCGTTGAGGATGAGCGCGCGCTCTGTGAGACCATAGTCCAAAGTCTTCGCCGCCTCGCCTACAGCGTGGATTTTTGTTTTGACGGCAACGTAGCTTTAGAACTGCTGGAAAGCGAGCGTTTCGATCTCATTGTCCTCGACCTAAACTTACCGGGCGCGGACGGCATGACTGTACTCAGAACGCTCCGCAAGTACGACCGCGAGACGCGCGTCCTGATTCTCTCGGCGCGGAGTGAAGTCTCGGACAAGGTTGCCGGGCTCGATGCCGGCGCGAACGACTACCTTGCAAAGCCCTTTCACCTCGCCGAGCTCGAGGCCAGGATACGAAGTTTGACCCTGCGTCAGTTCACGCAGCATGAGGTTCTGCTCTCCTGCGGAAAACTCTCTTTTGACAGTAAGACGCGAAGCGTGCGTGTCGCCGATTCACCGATTGCACTCACCAAGAAAGAACTCGGTATCCTCGAATATCTCTTACTCCACCGGGGACGTCCGGTCAGTCAGGAGGAATTACTGGACCATGTCTGGGACAGCAATGCGGACCGCTTCAGTAACTCGATTCGCGTCCACATCTCCACTCTCCGCAAAAAACTGCGCGCTGCACTCGGTTGCGACCCGATCGTAAACCGCATCGGCGAGGGCTACGTGCTCACGGAGGCCGCAGAATGAAACGTCTCTCTTTGCAGTGGCGCATCACACTGATGACAGCGCTGCTCATTGCCACAGCCTGCATCAGCATGAGCCTCTTACTCGGCTACTCCGGCAGGCACTATATGGACCGCATCGGCACTTCGATCTCCGCTTACAGCGAAACGGTTTCGGGAAACGATGCGGCACAAAATACCTCTGATTTCCCGGATACGGCAACGCTCGCACCGAACTCCGATCTGGTCATCGTGATCGACGGTGCGCAGGCCGCCTTTACCGCGAGTAATTGGCTCATCACCGCCGCGGTAACGCTCTTAAGTGCGGCGCTCGCCTATTTTGTGAGCGGACAGGCGCTGCGGCCCCTCCGTGAGTTTGCATCGCGGCTCGAAAAAATAGAGCCGAACAATCTCTCCGATCAGAATATGAAACTCCCCGCAGATGTCCCTACAGAGTTTCGCCGCTCCCGCGAAGCCTTTAACCGCATGCTGGACCGACTCGACGAGGGTTTTCGCGCACAGAAACAGTTTACCGGCAATGCCGCCCACGAACTCAGAACACCGCTTGCCCTCATGCTGGCAAAGCTTGAGCTCTTTTCCGCCGAGCACCCGAATGCGGATGCCGAAACCGCGGACTTTCTTCGCCTGCTCGGAGAGCAAAACCGAGCACATGGCGGAAATGAGTAAGACTCTCCTGGAACTGAGCGAGCTCCGCTCCGTTCCCTGTGAGGATAGGATAGAACTGGGACCCCTGATGGAAGAACTTTGCACCGATCTCACGCCGCTCGCGGAAAAACAGAACATTGAACTTATCTACGAGGGCAATGCAATGCTGATCGGCAGTGACACCTTGATTTACCGCCTGCTCTTTAATCTCAGCGAAAATGCGATACGCTATAACCGTCCGAACGGCAGCGTACATCTCTCCGTGCGCGAAGAGGCGGGCTGTATCGAAATTCGCGTTGCGGACAGCGGCACAGGAATACCGGCGCAGTATCGCGAGAGCATTTTTCAGCCCTTTTTCCGCGTGGATAAATCGCGGAGCCGTCAATACGGCGGCGCAGGGCTCGGCCTGGCCCTTGTGCGGGAGATTGTCTCGCTGCACGGTGCGGAGATTTGGGTGGAGGACAGCAGCGACAGGGGTACGACTATGGCGCTGCGATTTCCCAAAATGCGCAATGCAAGTCGTGAGTGCGGCGATAAAGGAGATACTGCCTGCAACCGCCCTTCCTCGTCACACTGATCTCCCCATTCAGCTTCGCTCAATTCGTTGCACATACGGCTTCAACGGTTACAGCAACGAAAGCTTTCGACATATACAAAAATCCCCTGAAGTACCCGCGAATATAAGTACTTCAGGGAATTTTGATTTACAACACAATGTTCTATCATAAGCGCTTCGAAACGAGGCCGCTGTGCAAAACCAAGTCACTGTCTTTTCGACGATGTCTCAGCGCCAGCAAGGCGGCAAGTCCTGCTTTTTCCATCCGCACAGGCGCGGGATACGTTTCTCCGAAAAGCTCGAGCTCAGCCCGCTCGATGATTTGGGGCTCCGCGGGCTCTAGGATTTTTTTATCGGTACCGGGGTAAATCACTTCGCGGGTCGGGAGTTCCGCAATGCGCTGTATCTCATCCATCCCCGCAATCACCTCGCCGAGCACCGGATATATTCCGCGGAACTCCGGGAAGTCTTTCAGCGGAAAGAATATTTCCGAGCTCGCAAGGCCGGCTTCATCGTAGCCTCCCATACAGATGACACCGGGGCGCGGGATCAGGGGCTCGATTTCGGGGTGAAGCCGATATTCGTCCGGAATCAGATAGCGGCATTCCTCGTGTCCGTATGCATTGTAACTCAGATCCACCCACTTGCCGGGCGCAATGCGCTGAATCGCATGCCGATCCATCCAGCCGTGAGAGCCACATAAATCAGACTGTTCACGGCATTCAGGGGCCGCTTCCGGCCAAAGTTCTATGACAATCTTTGCGCCGCTCTTAAGATACAGCTTGAGACAGGGCTTTCGCTCTAAATGAAGTTTGGGTTCCATATTTGCGTCTCCTCTTTTTCAATGCTGCGATTGATGCCTATGAAACTCTGGCTCTATCATAGCACAGTTGCCGCCGACTGCCTTTGCCAAAAAAATCCGGCGCGCCCTCTTATGCCGGGCGGCCGGATTTTTGCTTCTGTCCTTAGTTAATGATATCCAGATCATGAGAATAGTGGTTTAAAAAGCTCAACACCGTCCTCGGTGACCATCACAAGATCCTCGACACGAACCCCCGTATCTCCGACCAGATAGATGCCGGGCTCTATCGAGAAAATCATGCCGGGCTCCACCTCCCAGTCAAAAGCCGAGGAGACATCGCCGTACTCATGGTCCGTGAGTCCGATAAAGTGACCGAGACGGTGGTTAAACGCCGGACCGTAGCCTTTTTCCGTAATCAAATCGCGCGCTGCCTTATCGATATCGCAGAGTCTCACGCCGGGGCGAATCAATGCAACCGCAGCCTCGTTCGCCGCGCGGGTGGTCTCATAGACCTCGCGGCAGTGATCGCTCACGCTCTTATAATAAAAAGTGCGGGTCATGTCCGAGCAGTAACCGTCCTTCACGCAGCCCACGTCAAAGAGAACGCAATCTCCCTCCTGCAGCACGGTGTCGTCCGGCTCATGATGCGGATCCGCCGCATTGGCACCGAAGGCGACCAAAGGCGTAAAGGAAAAAGCCCTGCGCCCCGAGTTCCTGATAAATGCCGAGGAGCTGATCTCTGATTTCCCGCTCCGTGACCCCCGCATGGACCAGCGCACGCAGACGCGCCATCGCCGCATCGTTGACAGCGGAGGCGCTGCGCATTTTTTCCTTCTCCTCCTCGTCCTTCACCGCGCGGGTCTTATCGACCGCAAGAGAGCTGTTCACAAAGCCCGCCGCGAGTTTGCGCTCCATGAGCGGAAGCAGGAAGCGCGCCGTAATCTCCTTGTCCACACCGAGGACTTCATCCTGCATGAGATACGGTGCAAGCACCTCCGCCACCGGATCGGTGTCGGAGAACCATACTTCTTTGACGCCGCTGTTCACCGGCGCATAAAAGAGCTTGTTTAGGAAGAGGACGTGCTGTCCGTCCTTCCGAAGCAGAAGCCCGAAGAAACGCTCATAGGGGAGATTATAGTAATCGGTCAGATAGTAAACGGACATGGGGTCCACAATCAACATCTGGCTGAGGCCCTCGTGTTCCAGTGCCTGCAAGATACGTTCGACTCGCTGTTCTCTCATTGCAAATACCCGTAAGCTGCGCATCCGCAGCTCCCTTTCCGAACAATCATCTTACTATTTTTTTACTCCGAAAACCAGTCCCGGGCACCGTAGTTTGTCGCACAAAAATAAGACTCCGTGCCCTTCGGCACGGAGTCTCCCCCCTTATGATTCCGAAAAACTCAACGCTTTCCGGTCTTGTTCTGCTTTACAAGGTAGTTCGGTTTTCCCGCATCCTTACCTACGTTGAACTGATCCCAAAGGAAGCTGATGCTGACTTCAACACTCTTGTGCTGGCTGTCTGCGTCTGCGTTGTTTGCCATAACTTCCGTGGAACCCGTCGTGTAAACACCCTCGGCGTCCGGATCCATAGCGACTGCGAGGAAGAGGTCCATTCTGTTGTCCGTTGCCGGGCTGCAGAGAATGGTTGCGTTCTCGATGACATCGCGAATCTCTCTGTCGGAGAGCTTCTTCAGGGCGGAAAGTCTCATGAAGTGCACACCGCCGACCGTGAAGTAGTCGCCCTCGCTTGCGAGAGAGTCAACCAGCTTAAATACGCGGGTTCCCTCAATCTTCTTCGGGCTGTACTGCTCACCGTCCATGTAGAGTGCGATACCGAGCATATCTTCCGCTGCGCCGCTGCACTCAAGACCCTTCATCTCAAACTTGATGCTGCTGAGCTTCGCCGCGATGCTGCCTACGTTCAGGACATCCGTGCGGAAAGCCTGTGCATAGCCGGGATACATCTCATTGATTTCAAGAACAATCTGATCGCTGCCCTTCGTGTTTGCGGTGGTGTAGACACCGACGTTTTTCGGAATCCAATCCGCGTTCACGAGCTCTGCATTGAAGTCTACATTGTTGTAGCCCTTCTGACGCTCCTTGTAAGCATCGACGCTGCCGTCCTTCGCGATCTTGTTGTAGTCCGAGGTGCCTCTCATGAAGAAGCTGTCGTCCACATAACCGCTGTCGCCGATACCGTCCACAACACTCCAGCCCGACGGAAGTGTCTCGTTTCCGTACTGTGCGTAGAGGCCGAGGTCCGCAAACATCATGCTGAAGTCACCTGTCGTTGCTCTCGTCGTGACATTCAGGGTGTCCGTCCAGTATGCATAGCCGGTTCCCGCGAGAACCAGTGACAGTGCAAGGAGGCCGCCGATGATCGATTTCTTACCTGCTCTTCTCATAACCATTCCCTTCCCTTCGTTCGCTCTGTGTTTTGTCATCCTGTACAGTTTCTGACTACAAACACAGTTTACGAAAAGAAAGGAAAACGCACATCCGGCGAAGGTCCCCCCTCTCGGGATACTTTGTTCCCCCTTTTTCTACTCCGAAAGTGGTAGGGGCTCCGGAATCTGAACAAAAAAGCTTCGATTGTCGCAGCGAACGGTGAACATACCGTCGAGCGGAAGTCCCTCCGCATCCGGAGTGCAGACCGCAGGCTGCCTGAGTTCCTCCGCAACAAGGAGCAGACTCTCGAGGTTTTTAAGACGTATCGCATCCGCCGGAACCTCTTCCCGGCTTTCGGTAAATACGAGCCTTGAACCATACTTCCGAAGCAGCCGACGCAGTTCGATTTTTCTGGCCTCTTCCGGCGTAGGCGCCTTGGAAAATACGAGGCCCGTCAGGACAAGGAAGATGCCGCCCGAAAGGAGCAGGACGCCGCCCGCAAGTTTCGGGAAGGAAGGCGCCGCTTGCATGCGCTCCCGTCGCGTAATGCTGCCGCTGTCCTGAATCTCGGCTCCCGTTTCCAGGGTGTAGAATCCGCTTTTTCGTGTCGTCCGGCAACGGGATTTCCAGAGAAAAAGGGCTTTTTCCTGATGTTCCGCCTCGCTTTGCAGCGTGAATTTGCCGGAAAAAGACAAGTTTCAACTCATGTTCAAAACTGCCTCCCAGCTCTCTCTCGATTTCCGCAAAGCGCTCCGCATAGTCCGCAGGATTCAGCTGTGCAATCGTCTCTGCGAAGGCACCGCCGTCCTCTCCCGCTTGTATTTCACCGCTCTCCAGCGAAATCCGTTGCGAAAAAATCTGTTTCTTTTCGCCGTCTCGGTTAAAATAACCGGCGAGTTCCACAGCGGACTCATACTGCCCGCCGCAGCGAACCGTAAAGGCTACCCTCTCCCGTCAGCTTTGCGCTGAACTTAACCCATAGTAAATCCGCCAAATTCCGCGGATATACCGCACCGGCCGAGAGCCATTCCTCCGAAAACACCGAGTTTTCACGGAGATGTATCCAAGGTTCCGCGTTGACACCGAGTTCATAGGAATAAAGCGTTTGCTCTCGCACTGTGCTCTCTCTTTGCATGGCCCGAAACAGGAGAAACGCGGCCACAACCAGACAAATCAGCCCCGCCAGCGTTGTCGCAATTTTACGTCTCGTGTCAAATACAGGTCTTATGTTCTTTTTGCCCTTCTTCATTGCCTCTTCCATACTGTACCCGTCTTTTCTTCCCCTCAGCTGCCTCTCTCCGGCGTTGCGCAGCTCAAGGGATTGCTGTCTCTGTTCGTAGGCCCTGCTGAATTTCCGTCGGTACCTTACGCCTGCTGTTTAAAAGCAGTACGGGAATACCGACCCGCGGGACGACCCGAATCACCGTGCCGCTGATATCATTCGGGTGAACAACTTCGGTGTCCGCGGAGGGGTTGTTGTCCCCCTTCGTGATAAACGTGCGGTTCCCTGCCTCATCCTCTCGCACCGCAAGGATTCTGTGCGTGATGCTGATATCCCCCCGGCGGAAGCTGATCACCGTCCCCTCCGAGAGTGCCTTGATTTCCTGCTCTTCGCGGAGTTTCCGCACCAGTACCACATCGCCCGGATGAATGACCGGTTCCATGCTTCCGGTCAGTATGACCGTCGGATAGACCGGAAACACACCGACACAAAACCAATAAAAGATCACGGCCGCAAGGAGTTCCGCGTACCAGCTCAAAGAACTGCTCTGCGGCTCCGGCTGCTCCCCGAACTCTTCCGCGCGGAAGCGCTCCCTCACAAAGAGGAGAAAGAAAACCGGAAAACAAAGTCCTATGGCGGCATTCGCTAACCACGGCAAATCCGGCAAAAACGGAAATACCCGTTCAAAAAAATTCCTATGCTGCCGCTGTAAAGTACCGAAGGCCACATCCCGCCGCTCAGCACGAGTCCTGTTTGCAGGGCGCTCCGTGCAAGCGCGGGAAGCACGGTTTCCGCCGCAAACACGAAACGATTCTCCGCTCCTTCCAGCCGCAGTGCCCGCTGTACATTGAGTTCCAAGAGGGCAAAAAACAAGGTCAGCAAAACCGCGGAGAGCGTGCGGTGGCGTATGTGCTTTCTGCTGAGCCCCAAACCGTAGGCACGTACGCCCTCTCGCACAATGAGAGGCAGAAGCAAGAGAAGCACGTTCCGTACCATGCCGCCGATCGAGCCGTCATAGGGGCTCCCCTTCAGGCATTTCATAAAAACAGCGCTCACAAAACGGAGCGCTATGAAAATTGCCGCACCGGTCAGTGCATAGATGCGCATTCCTCTCCTAAGGGCGGCGCGACGATGCACACCGACTCTCGGCAGCGCAAAGAAGAGCAAAGCCGCCATACTTCCGTAGCAGAGAAGGGAGAGCGTCAAATTTCCCTCAAAAGCGCTTTTGCACGCCGGAACGGCAGTTCCGACCAGTAAAAACAACAGGAAAAAGAAGGCGCCCGTCATAACTCTCCCGTTCTTACCGCTGTTTTTCGATTTTCTTCCGTTTTCCCGTTTTTCCGCGCATTTGACTCGGTCGCAAACCCTCGGTCATCGATTACGGCGCCGTCCGCCGGAAACTCGCCTGCCTCGAGAAGCTGAACGGCCACCGGGAAATAAAATGCCGCATTGCCCTTCATATGCAAGCAATCCGTCCAATAGGCATACGTTGTCAGCGCCCCGAACAAGTGAATTCGTTTCCCGCTGCCCGCTGTCTGCTGATCGATGCGCAACTCCGTCGCAAAGGAATAGTCTACCCAGACACCGCTGCTCGGAAACAGCCGCTCGGCAAGCGGCATGGCCATGAGACTCTCCTCGTCCACCCGAACGAAATCCGGCATAACCCCCTCCGGCTTCTCATTCTCCGCTCGCAGATAAAGACAGCAACAGAGCACATCGTCCAGCCGCTCCACGCTGCGAAAGGCTATAAGCCGCTTAGGTTCCAAGAAACCGGCATCCGGCTCATCCCAGTCATAGACGGCATTCGGAAGGGCCAAATAGACCTGTTCGGGCGTGAGCGAAATCTCCTCTCCCGGGACCGTGAAGTCGACGGGCTTTTCCTTCGCCTTCATCCCCTTTTCCGCAATCGGGCAAGAAATTCGAAGATAATTTTCCCCGCCCAAAAAGTCTTCGGGCATTCCCTCCGGAAACACCAAAGCTATGCTCTTCTCATTTTCACCCGCGCTTGCCTCCATCGGCACTTCCGCAAGCACTTCTCCGCCATCCCGCACCAACACGGCGCGATATGTCCCTTCGCTCGCAAATGCGCAGTCCAGCTGCCCCGTTGCGAGCTTTCCGGCAACGCGGAGCGTACCGTCCCAATACGCGTACCCGGTCCCCAGCGCTGCCAGACAAAGTGCCAGAACAGCGCAGGGTAAGAGTTTTCCCCCCTGTCTCCTCATCTCTTCTTACCTCCTGTCCGCATCGTCCTGTTTTACACGCTGAGTTCCGAAAGACTGTCACACTTTCCCGCAAACAACACTGGCCTCCACACGGCTCTTAAAGCCGAGCTTCCCGAGTATGCTGCTCACATGCTTTTTGACTGTTCCGAGCGAGATAAACAATAAATCGCCGATTTCCGCGTTGGAACACCCCCGGCTCATGCGAGACGCAGAACCTCGATTTCGCGCTCCGTGAGCTCCTCGAGTTTTCGATCCTCCTCCGCCGCCTGATTCAGCTTTTTCCACAAGCGCGGCGGAATAGAACTCTTGCCTCGTTGCACCGCACGGAGGCCGAACATAATCTCATCCACAAAGGCGTCTTTTAAGATATAGGCATCCACCCCCATCTCCCGCGCCCGAAAGAAATCGCTCTCCCGCGAAGAGGAAGTGATGAAGATGGTACGCACGTCGCGTCGGCTTTCCTTGACCCATTTGAGCACATCGAAACCGCTCTCAGCGCCGAGGCGGATGTCGATGAACGCCACGCTGACCGCTGCCTCATCCATGCGCGACACCGCTTCGCGCACGGTTCCCGCCTCCAGAACCTCTTCCTCCGGACAATACATATGAATAATCTGCTCGAGTCCCTTCCGCGCCAGCGGATGGTCATCCACTACGAGATACATACGCTTTTTCCCCCTTTGCAAAGCGCTCACCGGAAGGGTGAGTGTGATTTCCGTTCCCTGTCCTTTGCCGCTCTCCACGCGAAGCGATGCGCCAAGGAGTGCCGCAACCTTTTTCATACTCCGAAGTCCCTTGCCGCCGGAACCCGGGACCCTTTTTTCCTCAAAGCCGCTCCCGTCGTCCTTTACATTCAGGACGAAGCCTTCTTCCTCCGCGCGAATCTCCACTCGAATTTCTTTGGCGCCTCCGTGTCTCGCGGCATTGTTGACAGCCTCGCAGGCCACGCGGTAAAGCACTGTCTTCTGCGCCGCCGAAAGTTCTTCGATGCCGTTTGCAACCGAAACCGGAATACGGACAGCGTACTGCCGCTCCGCTTCCTCCATGTAGCTGAGGAGCCTGCCCTCAAAACTTTGCTCCCCGCTGCGCGCAAAATTTCGCCCGTAAACCGTCTCCCGCAGCTCCCGCATGGTGAGTGCCGCCGTCTTTTGGAGAAGCACAATCCGCTCCAGCGCGGCCCCCCGCTTTGTCTCCTCCTTCTCGACAAAGAGTTCCAGTTCCTTCAAACCGCAGTTTAAACCGAAAAGTTTCTGGATCACCGTGTCGTGAATTTCGTCCGCAATCCGATTTTTTTCCTCCGCGGAAATATACGCCTCCATCTGCCCCTGCATATCGAGCCCTCGAAAGATGATGCCGCAGAGACGCACATAAAATTCTCTCTCACGACGGATCAATTCCTTGAGGCCGTTCTCCCGATCCGCATCGTTTTCTTGCACAGGCGCACCCATGATGAGGAGGCCGTCCCCACCGCTGCTTTCAAGCGAAAAGAGTTCAAAGAAGCGACCGTTGACTCGAAGCGCTCCTTCCTTACGGCTCATTGCGGTCGCGCGGGACACCAGCTCCTCCCCCTGCTGTTCCGGCATACCGCGGATGATAATTTCGCGTATCATCTGTTCTTCGTTGCGTCGTATCAGCACACAGCCTTCCGGAGAGACACTCGCTGAAATCAGTGTCGCCAGTTCCCCGAGCACCCGCTCGGCATCCGTCATCGCCATGAGGGCGAAGCCTTCATACATATCCGCCACGCGGGAAAGCGCGTACTCACTGCGCCGATTTTCTTCCACGAGGCAGCTGTTTAAGTCTCGCAGCTCTTCCCTTCCTTCCCGGATGGACTGTACATGTCGCCGCAGCACATAGAAGTTCCCGAAGGTGCAGAGAACCCCCACCAGAATGTTGCTCTCAAGCCTTACCGGATTTCTGTTCTGCTGCCCCACCAAGGCGCAGGCCACACACCAGATTGCCGCGAGCAAAGCTGTGCTCCCGTCGAACTCACCGCTTAAGCTGATCATCATGCAACAGAGTACGTACCAGAGATAAGGACTCGAGAGCCCCCCGCTCAGGTAAATAAAAATACCGTAGGCCGCGAGCTCCACACCGAGCACGGCTCTCATCGCATCCTTGTTCTTTTCCGCTCGAACATAGAGATAATTTCCGATGAGACAGGACAGAAACATACCGAAGATAATGACCCAGCCTGTGGGAGAGAATCTCTCTTTCTCCCACATACCCGATAAGAAGACAGCCGTCGAGAGCAGAAGGGAGATGATGCGGTAATGAATGCACAGTGTCAGATAGTCGTATTGCTTCTCTGCCTTTTCTCCCATAAGTCCCCCGGTCTTCGCTCAACAGTCTTTCCTGGGAATAAAAGTACACGGCAAATAAACCAAATCACACTTGCAGCCCATCCACGGTGTCCGAGACAGACGCGCTTTCACGGACGATAAGCGCTTCTCTGCCACACTTTTTGTCCCACTCTGCTTTTAATTATTTATGCAATAATTGCGCAAATAAATCGTTTTAACTTTTCTTTATCCACACTTTATTTTCACTAGTATAGCGCAAATCCGAATTTCTTACAAATAAATGAAGATGCACTTCAGTTCTTTATTGAACACCAAACCGGGTTAAAGTCGTTTATTTCAGCAGTTTTGCACACAATTCTTAATTTAAAGCAAAAAATGGTACCAAAGTTCCATACAAAAAAGAGGAATCCGACGACAGGCCTCGCAGACCGATTCGAATCCCTCTACAATTACTTATGATAACTATTTAATTCTCCCTGTTGCCGAAACATCAGACCAATTTACTTAGTTCGCTCTTCTTTTGCACTCTGTGTAGAGCAGAGGCATTCTCGCGCGCAGCTCCTTATAAAACAGGACTTCCCAGCCGTACTTTTCGAGAAACGCCCTATATTCCTCAGCTGTCCATTGGTTCGTAAAACGGAGCCCCGCCAGAGCAAGCAATAACTCCCAGCAGCACCCCGCCAAGCGCTCCCGCTTTTTTACAAAGTTCGGCGCAATCAAGATACCGTCCGGTTTTAGCACACGGGCTATTTCTCGCAGCGCGCGCTCGGGCTCAGGCAAAAGATGCAGGGCATTCACAATGATCACCGCATCGAAGCTCGCGTCTGCATAGGGCAGGGATAAGGCATCCGCTACCTCAAAGCGCAAGTTTTTCGGGCAGGCACCTTTCTTTGCCTCGGCAATCATGCCCGCCGAATAATCCGTCGCGAGCATGCGCTTGGTGACCGGCGCAACGCGCTTCGCGAGCAGCCCGGGCCCGGTGGCAAGCTCCAGCACTTCCTTGCCGCGAACCAATTTCGGAATGCGGCGATACAGAAACGCATAGCTTCTCTCCTCCGCCCGCATGGCCCGCTTATAAATCGGCGCATACCAATCCCAGATTTTCCCCTTCATGCGCTCCTCCTTTCCGAATGCGAAAACAAGCTTATCTGTGTATAAATCTGACCTGCAACCGCGTTTTCACCCGTCCGATCGGTTTCGGCTCAGCTGCGTGGCTTCGTTGCGATGGAAGGCAACGTGAGCTTCGGCATCTTATCGAGCACGGTAGCTCTGCCTGCATCTGCGAGACTCCCGAGCGCCGCCGTCAGTTCATTCTGTTTCTCTTTCGGGAGCTTCCCAAGTCCTTTTATGATGAGCCCGGTGTTCTTAAATAAATTTTCTCCGAACTCCAAGAAGGTCTCCGCCTCTGTCACCTCAATCATGGAGAATACAGTCTCGACCAGGGATTTCCGCGTCTCATCATCCATGGTTTCGAGCCAGCTTCCGAGTGCTTTCTTGACGAAATCACTGAAGGCGTCCAGCTCCGCGCCGACAAATTTGTCCTTCGTCACTTCCCAGGTCGTGAGATCGTGCTGAAAGATGCCTGCCGCTGTGCTCTTTACGACAGTATGCGCCGCCTCGTTGGAAAGTAACTGCCCTATGATAGAGGTCTGCGGGAGAACATTCGTTACCTTTGGCAGCAGCTCTCGGTACGCCGCGGTGCGCACAATCTCTTCTCGAAAGCCGGGACCGTCGTTATTATAGACTTTGACAATACGGTCTTTGACCGCCTCCTCGCAAAAATGCGGCAGCATACATCGCAAAGTTGCCGCCCTTGGAATGTCCGCCGAGGATGAGCTTACCCTCGACACATGCGGCGACTTCGTTCAGATAGGAAACCGCCTCCTTGGCGCCCTCGGTTTCCGCGGTGAAGCTCATCAAAAAGTCCTCTTTCCAACCCGTGATACTCGAATCCGTGCCGCGAAACGAGACATACTTGGTCCCATCCGGAAGCAGAAAGACAAGGGCCGCAAACTGCTGCACCTTTTCCTTGTCAAAAACCTCTCTGAAGTGCGCAACTTTTGTCCCCCGAAAGCGCGCCCCGCATACCATGTCTTCGAGTAACAGCGGCGCTCTCTCGATAAAGTGCTTGCTCTCCCGCACTTCCGCTAGGTCGTGCTTTTCGCAAAAGCGTTTGAAGCAGGTTTCAATGCTCACATGACGCTTCGGTTCATGCAAGAGTTCGCCAAAGTCCGCATAGGCGAGATAAGACAAAAGCACATTGTCGATTTCATTAAACGGCGCTGCCCTTAGGCTCACGTCGTTTCTCCACTTTAAGTAATCCATGAGTTCCATCTGATTTCACCTCTATTCTCATCCATGATACGAAAGAGCCGTCGGAATTTCATCCACAGTTCCTTCTGTTCCGTTGGGACAGCCTCCTGCTGCCACGGATGGCAGTGAGGCGTTTTCTTGTACGCTCAGATATGAATTCGGAACGCTCCGAACTCAAATACGCCCTTTCCCTGTTTCAATTTTCCCTGCCTCTCCAGGAGAGAAAAGGCTGTCTCAATCTCCTCAATCAGAGAAACCGGAAGTGCCAAGTCATGATGCCCCGGAAAGATTCTGCGGATCTCGTAGTCGCGCAGGCGTTTGACCGAGCGGTAGAAGAGCTGCGGATCCGTGGAGGGATAAAAGGCGTCCAGACAACCCTTATAAATCAAATCGCCGGAATACAGGTATTTTCTCTCCGGCTCATAAAAACAGCAGTGCCCGGGGGAATGCCCCGGCGTGTGTATGACCTCAACCGTCCGCCCGCCCAAATCAAAGCGGTCTCCGTCATGCAGGATTAGCTGGGGCTCTCCTTGAAAGATCCGATAGGACTCCGGGTCAAGAGATGCCGGAAATAAGCAGGGCTCGGAACAGAGCTGTGCTTTCACCCGATCCGTTGACAAAGGGAAGTGATCTGCTATCCAATCCTTCTCTGCTTCATGCACCGCAAAGCGCGCAAACAATCGGTGCGCTCCGATGTGATCCCAGTGAACATGCGTGGTGAGCACAGTGAGCGGCAGCCTTGTCAGGCTGTCCACGATAGCTCTGAGATCGGAAATACCAAGTCCCGTGTCAATCAGCACAGCCTCCGTCTCCCCGCAGAGCAGATAGCAGTGCGGCTCTTCCGGATGCCGGTATTCACTGATGACAAAGGTCTGCGGGTCGATGCACGCAACGTGAAACCAAGCGTTCCGATCGAGCTGATAGACCTCACAGCCGTCTCGCTGCCCCAGATATGAGAATCCGAATTTTTCCGCGATATGCTTCGTGATGGCTTGCGCCGGGCTACACTCGAGCACGGCCGACTTTCCTTCCGCATAGGCCTTTTCAATCAGTTGTTTTGTCAGCTTGCCCGCGTATCCCCTGCTCCAAAAAGCTCTTCTCAGTACCCATCCGATTTCTTTGCTCTCTTCATCGTAGTCATGGTAAATCACATAGCCGACAAAATCACGATTCGCAGTTTCAACGGCATAAATGAGCGGCGACCGAGACAAGCCCGCGGAATGCAAGAAGGCTTCCGTCTGCGGAAACGAATAGGGAGGCTCTATATAGCGCATCACTTCTTCGTCCGAAAGCAGCTCATATAAGGCTTGCAGATCATCTTCCTTGAAGCGTCGAATATTTAGCGTGTCCATCGATTCCTCCGAACGACTGTATCAGCCTGTAAAAACACCTCACTCATTCGTCAGGTCAAATGCATAAGATAGCAACGGTAATTTCCGACACAGTGAAATCCGCATTCTTTCGCGGCCTCCTCATATGCTTCATCACAAAAGAAAGTCATCACGTTTCCGCCCTTGCACTTCGCATCCAGTAGAGCCGCGCTCAGCAATTTTTTCAGCAATTGCGGATCGTATTCACGCCGATTCATATCCACACCGAAAATCTCATACCACGCATCCCCCGCAGCGGTATAGTAAACGGCGCCGCGCGGTTCCCCGTCTTTTTCTTCCAGGAAAATACTCCAATTCTCAAGCTTTTCATAGATACGCGCCGAATTCCAATACATGTTTTCTTCAAACTGACTGTGCAACAGCCGAAAACGCGTGTAATTCTCTTTCCCGATTTTCAGAACTTCCCGGTTGTCAACTGCGGGTGCGAGGTGCTCAAGATAGGCGGTGTTGTTGTAGTCATCCTCGATACAAGTAAAACCTTGGCGCTCAAGATAATTAATCGCAGACTGATTCTCGGCGGGAAAGCCGAGAAATAAATCATAGCCTCTGAACTTGTCTTTGGCGTAGGCCAGAAACTCGGAAAGCATCTCTTCGGTCTCCGTATTCGTTAAAAACATTGAGGTCGAGAGATAACGGTCCTTAGGAAGCCAATACATGAGAATGAAACCCTGAACCCTTCCTTCCGATTCAAAGAGCAACATCTGCTCCTCTTCGCACGCAAACGCCTTTCTAGCCCGTTCCAGAAACATGTCCTTCGTCTTAATGCCATCGCAGTAGGTCGGATATCCGGACTTTGTTAAGTCGCTTGCCAGTTCATATGCAAAATCGGCATACCGTTCAAATTCGGTTTCGGAACAACGTCTCAGCAAAAGCCCCCCCTCGTTTCAGTCACGTTTTTGACTTCAATATCGAAATTGAAATCCGTCGTTTACGGTTCTTAATCATAACGTTAGGAATGTCGCTACATTTCAATCATATAGCTTCCTGTCGTAAAAAGTCGATACCACTGCCCTTGTCATAAGAGCGACAAAAAGGCCTCCCGCCATACTCTCTTTCAAGAGACCGCGGGAGGCCTTTCTGCAGCAGCTCCACACACTCCAAGTGTCGTGGGATCACGCCATTGATATCAGAGGTTTTCAATTATTTTGTGTTTAGAAACCATCCACAAAATCGCATAGAAAGTGTAATCCCGACAACTCCGATAAGCATATATATTTACAACTTTGTTTATCGTTGACTTGGCAGTATTTACATCTTCATAGATTGCAGATATTGTTTGTCTTGATACTCCTAACGCATTACCTAATTCATCTTGTGACAAACCTTTTGACTTACGAAGTTCAATGAGCTTTTCGTTAAAATTCATATTACACATTTTATAGGCAACCAACTACTATTGGCAATTTGTCAACCAGTGATAACATCTATAAATATTCAAACCTCCCGCCTCTGCAAGCTGGAAGTTGTTTATAACCCTAAAATGTAGAATCCGTTATATCTTCTTGACTTAATCAGCCATTCTATCAATACTTCATAATCTACCGATTTTTCTCTACGAAGTCTTTCTATAATAGAATCTATTAAAGCTGGTGCATAGTAGTTGATTCCGTATATATCTACCGTTCCGCATTTCAAATTGTTATATATACCACAATCAAAAATACTACTGTATGCTTTGTAAAATACATTTTCGTCATCTATATACAAAGAATCATCTTGCCAGTTATTTATACTATCAACTGCAACTAATCTATCTGTGGCAGTTCCACTTGGTAACTTACAAAATTGTATTTCAACGAATGCAGAACCACCATAGTCCCTTCGTTCCTCCTGAGAATTAAAAAATGTGAAATAACACCGTATCACCTCTACAACTTCAAAGTTATCAGAGCCCGATAAACCCTTGACTGCCTCTTATATTTCTATTTCAGATGGCAGCATCCGATCGGACATAGTGCGTTTTTCTTCCTGCTCCCAATCGTGTAAGGGTTCCATCATCGACCAGTTTTTTTAGGGCTGATTCCACAGAGGAGCTTCCGAGACTCGGACAGGCTATCATCGCTTCCTGCTTCGTAAATGTTCCGATTTTATTCAGAACAAATTCCTTTACGATATCATAAGATGTGCTTCTGCCCCCACTTTTTTCCGCAATAGTCACTCGCGCCTCAAAATCCCTGTAGCAAGCGAGTATAACACCCAGCATATATTTTATAAAAGGCTTCGGATCATTCTTTTCTTCATGCCACAGTTTGTCGGCATCCGCCAAGGCCTTGTAATACGACTCTTTTGTATCCGCAAAGGCCTTTTCGATACTGATATACTGTCCGACCATATATCCGCTGCGATAAAGTAGGAGCAGCGTAAGAAGTCTGCTCATTCTTCCGTTTCCGTCATTAAATGGATGAATGCAGAGAAAATCCAGTATAAAACACGGAATCAGTATCTTTCTTTCCATTGCCAAGAACCATGTCTATTTCATTTGGCGCAGTTTTAAAGCTCCCACCATATGATAGATTTGTAAACCGCAGCAAATCCCTATGCATCTGCAGGATGTAGTTAGGTTTTACCGGTATGGCATAATAATCTTCATGCACCAAAGCTAAAACATTCCGATAGCCGAGAATTTCCTCTTCATCACGATTTCTTGGCGTGGTCTTATCGTCCATAAGCTGTTTTAACCTTGGATTGGTTGTTACAATCCCTTCAATACGGTTAGAGCTTTCCGTACTCTGTATCCTCGCTATCTCAATAAGGCGTTTAAGCTCCCTCGGCTTTTGCCTTGTAAATAATTCCTGCTTGCCTTTATATTCCTGTATCTGTGAGACATATGACAGTATTCCATTATCCCATGTTCTATCTTTTAATATGGAGTAATCAAATTCTCATTGTCTTTTGTCTTTTCCTTTCTCCCAATCGTCTTTATTTACTCCCAATTATATCAACGTTTTGGGAGAAAACCAATTGCTTTGGGAGACTAATTACTCGACAAACGAAATAAAGACACACAATCATCGCCGAGTGCCAGATAGTGTCAATACACAGGAAATCCTATTTACAGAGATTTCTTCACACACTCCCCTTCGGGGCAAAAAAAAGATCCCGAACCTTTTCTGGTGCGAGATCTCAGTAAAAGCATATTCAGTTTTCTTCCGACAAACTGGGATTTTTTTATTCTCCCGTCGCTTCACGGTATTCATCTGTACCTACATCACTCCAGGCATGTCTGCCTGCCATGATGACTTTGCCACTGGCGTATTCATATGCGTACATCTCCATGATCTGCGGATCTGAATCTCCTTCCTTATCCGTTGCTGACTGATAGAGTACATACAGTGCACATTTCCCATTCGTGGATTCGCGATCATACAGGATATAGGTATACGCCTCCGAATCTGATGAAATCACGAACTCCGGCGTCCCTTTCGCGGTATATGTGACATTCGCCTCATCTACAGCTGCATCACCAACTGTACGTGCTACAGCCAGCAGGCCGTTAATAATCTGCAGCTCTCCTTCATCAGGATATTGATCTGCCTGTTCAGCATCAGCTGATCCAGATTCTGTTTCCTCATTTCCAGAGGTTTTTTCCTGCTCATCCCGCCAGTCAGGTCTGCCATCCGGATAATAGCTATATGAAGCCAGCACTTTACCGTCATCTGCCATATCCAATTTCACACTCTCCCACAGGTCATCATAATTCTGATCGACAGACAACGTTACCACATCTCCTATCCAGGAGATCTTATATGCACCCCTTGCAATGGCAGCAAAGCCATCATCTGGGAACAGGGTGGCATCAAGCTCCCTGATGAATATCGGTGAAGTCCGTTCATAAAGTCGGATATTGCCGAGGAGCAGAAATGTAGACTCTCCCGCGACCAGCGAATACTGCTGATCCGGTGAATCGAATTCGTGCCAGGTCGTAACTGCATGACGTCCCAGCCAGATCAGACTCCCCAACAGCAGGCCGGAGATAACCCCGATCCAGCCGCAGACCAGCAATGCTTTTACCGACTTCCGTACCGTTTTGCACCATGTACGAATCAAAAAGGAAACTGCACCGGCACAGAGAAGACATAGCAGGACGAACAAAAAATCATCCAGTTTCAGTCTGACTGACCTTATCAGAACGACCTGCCCGGTCACCCGCTCTGCAATGAACAGGCATAAACAGAAGACACCCCACCCGGTCAGCAGATATCCAAAAATTCTCCTTCTTACATTCATGAATGATTGCTCTTAATATAAATTCTGATTTTTATGTTCCTTATTTTCATTGCTCATTTTGCTCTAAAATGCGGTTGATCTCACTTTCCAGCTGCTCCCTGTTCGGCAGGTAAAGCTGATATCGGCTGACAAATAACTGATTGGATATATTCTGTGTTGCGTATTTTACCATCAGCTTATCTTCGTATGCTCCCCATGACAATTCCTACAGGTTCTGTATCGCCTTCCGTATTCATCTCCTCGCGGTAATAGTTCAGATAAAGATTCATCTGCCCAATATCTTCATGTTGAACTTCACCTCGTTTCAGGTCAATCAATACAAAGCATTTCAGAATACGATGATAGAAAACAAGACCTACTTTATAGATTCGCCCGCCGATGTTAATCCGCTGCTGGCGGCCGACATAGGTAAATCCTTTTCCAAGTTCCAAAAGGAACTGGCTCAGATTTGTGATCAGTGCATCTTCCAAATCGTCTTCTTTATAGATTGGAAGTTCTGGCAGATTGGAGCCTGCGTAAAGATTGATTTTGTTATCTTCACACGAAGCAACCATTTGGTAAAATGCTTTCTCCAATAGATGGACATATCCGCTGGATTGGTCATTTATTCGGTTGAGTGTCGAAATACTTCTTTCTGATGTTGTCCTCAATTAGCATCTGAGCATCGGTTATAAAAGAGTCCTTCCAATCTTTGGTTGTGTTACAACGGAGACACTTCATCCCCAATCCATACGAGCCACCTTGTTTGAGACGCATACCACATTTTGTGCAAACTGGATGTAGGTTGCTGATAGTATATTTACCATCGTAAGTTTTGGAGTAATCCCATTCCCATGAAAAGCCCAGCACATTGTCCTTTGTGTAATGCAAAAATGTCGGAGTAACATCTTTTGAATAGACATCCGATATTTTCGCAACTATGAATAAGGCTATAACTATAACCGCAATGACGATGAGCAACCACCACACTTTAATTTTAAAATTAAGGAATGCAATGGCAGCGTTGAGGATAAATCTCATAACAGTCGAAGTGGTACTCAACCAATCAACACCATTTATCCAATCAAGAGCCAGAGAAAGAAGCACGCCGCCTATTACAGTTGTTCCAATTCCAAGGACCCAAGGATTCTTTGTCCATTTCTTCATTGCAATCACCTCATTTCAGCCGCTCACACAGCGGCAGCAGTTCTTCGATTTTAGCAACAATGCGCTTTTGTTCAGAAAGGGGCGGGAGGGGAACAACCATTTGATGTAATGTTTGTGACGAAAGTCCCGGCATTGCCGTTCCTTTTGCGTTCATAATATTCACGGACTTGTAAAAGTAAAAAAGATGGTAAAAGAAACGCAACTCTACCGCCTTATACGGACGCAGTCTATGAACATGGTTTTGAAAACAAATATCGTAATCATAGTTCCATATCGCTGTTCTTCCATAGTATGCGCCACCCTCACACATCAGCAAATCACCCTTTGTTACCGTGCAGCGTTCTAACTCATCATCAGAAAAGAACATTTCCTTAACGGATGAAAAATCAAAGGAATTCCAATACAAATTCGATGTAGTAATAAAGCGTTTTACACTCCCTGGCTTATCAACCTTTTTGGCTGTTGAATTCATTGCCTTTCCGGTATTATGAGCAAAGATCTCGCCTACTCTTATCCATTTCCAATTCTCTGGAATATCAAAAGGAATTTCATCTTCAGAAATCTCTGCCAACGGTTTTTCCTTTTTGATTTTCTTTTCCGCAATGAGATGTTGCTTCTCTGTCTGAATCTGCTGATACAGTTCCTTGCCCGTGCCTTCCTCAGCTCTCTGCTCAACGAGCTTGCCTTGGATGGCATATTGCAAGATGGACTTCTTCATATCCTCCGGGAACTTGGCGTTAAACTTCTCAAGTTTTTCGTAGGCAACAGCATATCGGTCAACCAGGGGGAGAAGTTCCTCAATCTTGGTCGAAATACGGACTTGCTCTCTCAAAGGAGGAAGTGGCACTACAAACTCTGTAAGATACGCCTCCTTTATATTGTTTATATTCGTCCCCTGTGCTTTTTCACGAATGTGTTTCCTGTAATATTCACTTTCAAAAACACATTTTAGATATAAGCTAGTAGCTTCATAGACTGGACGGCAAATCCTCAAAAATGCACCAATAACAGTGTCATCAATACTGCGATCAACATAGCCTGGTTTGCCGATGACTGCTTTACTGCCCGTTGATGCGACTATGAGAATATCTCCCTTGCGAACTCGCTTTTCCTCTTCATCATAGCTTAAAGGGAGAAACACATCGTCATCCCCAATCGTCACACGCATATCGTAAATATTGCCACCACGGAGAACCCGAAGTCCATTTTTTGTTACAACATTTTTATTGTATGAAGTTCCACTGATGACACGAATGAGCTTGCCCAATCTCACCCACTTCCAACTCTTCGGAATATCAAAAGAAATCTCATCCTCGGCAATCTCTGCCAACGGCTTTCCTTCTTGATTTTCCCTTCCTGTATCAGCCGTTGCTCCTCTGCCTGAATCTGCTGATACAGCTCCTCTGCTGTGCCTTCCTCGGCTCTCTGCTCCACCAGTTTGCCCTGTATGGCGTACTGTAAAATGCTCGCTTTTAACTGTTCCGGTGTCATTCGCTCACACCTCCCGGCAGCAGAGTTTCCAGCTCTGCCAGCACCTTGTCGATTTCCGCATTGAGGGTGGTTCGTCTTTCCTGATACTCCCGGATGGTATCCAGCGGATCAAGGATCTCTTCTTCCTCATGGGGATAGCCGCACAGATCGATGTTGCAACCTTGTTCGTTCAGCAGATACTCGGCGGTAAACTTTTGCGCCTTGTAGTTTTCGCCGTCCGGAATTTCCTTTCGGTCATTCCACCAGGCAATGCAATCGTCAAAATGTTTCAGTTCCATGGGCTTCGTCTTGGAGAAGTGCTTTCTGTCAGACGGAATATCCACCCGGTAAAACCATGTTTCTGTGGTCGGCTTTCTGTTGTCAAAAAACAGCAGATTGGTGGTAATCGAAGTATAAGGGCTGAACACAGACCCCGGCAACCGGATAACGGTGTGCAGGTTAAACTGGGAAATCAGCTTCTTCTTGATGTTCACCTTGGCGTTGTCCAGCCCGAACAGGAAGCCATCCGGCACCACAACAGCAGCCCTGCCGTTCTTCTTCAAGCGGTACATGATGACCGATATGAAAAGGTCTGCGGTCTCAGAGCTTGCCAGGTCATCAGGGAAGAAGCCCTGAATGGACTTGTCCTCATGCCCGCCGTAGGGCGGATTCATCAGAATTACATCAAACTTGTCCTCGTCCGTGTAGTCCAGCAGATTGTGTTTCAGCGAGTTCATGTGGTAAATGTTCGGAACCTCAATGTCATGCAGCAGCATATTGGTCACGCACAGCAGATAAGGAAAGGGCTTTTTCTCAATTCCGTAAATGCTGTCATCCAGCTGCTTCTGGGCGGTGGTATCCGTTACCTGCTTGGAAAGCTGCCCCAGCCAGGAAGTAATGAAGCCGCCGGTGCCGCAGGCAAAGTCCGCCATCTTTTCGCCCAGCTGCGGCTTTATCATCAGTGCCATAAACTCGGTGACGGCTCTCGGCGTATAAAACTCACCTGAAGAACCGGCGGATTGCAGCTCCCGCAGAATTTCTTCATAGACAAAACCAAAGGCATGGCTTTCCTTCACATCGTCAAACTCGATCTCGTCAATGACATCAATGACCTGACGAAGATAAACGCCATCTTTCATATAGTTGTTGGCGTCCTCGAAGGTGGACTTGACAATGGCTTTCTTGATGGGCGTGTCGGGCGTTACCTTGATTCCCTCATAGAGAACCGCATCGCCGTCTTTCACATCATTGCCTTTCAGCACTGAGAACAGAATGTTGTTGACGAAATCCAGTAGCTTGTCCCCGGTCGTGGCATGACCGTTCTCATCAGCCTTCGCCCAATTTCTCCATCTGAGATCTTCAGGAATGATGGATTCGTAATCGTCCTCGTTCAGTTCCCAATCATCTTCTTTTGCGTCGTAGACTTTCAGAAAGAGCATCCATACCATCTGCTCGATTCTCTGGGCATCACCGTTGATACCTGCATCCATGCGCATAATATCTCTAATTCGTTTTATAAATCCTGACTGCATCGCCATAATTATCCTACCTCTACTTCGTTATAAATACTTTCTTCAAGCTCTCTAATGGCTGCTTCATACTGTGCCTTCCCACCGAACAGCTTGACAATTTTTGCGGGCTTACCATAATTGGCAAAATCCGCAAGGGAGAGAACCTTAATATCCTCAACCTCCATAATACCTTGGTTCATGTACTTATCGAGCAGTATGCCGAGAACTGCTTGCGCATCGGCAGAATACTTGCTGAAAAAGTCCTTTTTCTTGACATTGTTGGCTCTCTCTTTCCGGGTTAGCGGCTTTGTGCCGTATGCTACATAGCAGATAAAGTCGAAGTCGTCCACTTCTTCCATGCCCTGGTCTGCTTTTAGTGCTTTTAGGTCGATGCCCATAGCCATAAAGGATTGCTCAATGGTTTTCTTCTTGTCGGATGATTTCCACTTGCGGATAAAGTCGGACGAAGAAGCGTATTCGCCTTTGATATTGGTTCTTGTATAGTCGATAATATCTTCCTGTCTCAGCAGCTTGCCGTTGGCATCATAGACCGAAACAGTTTTATTGATAATCTTTACTCGGCAGCCGTCCTTATCGACAATCGGGGTTTCTACCGGGTCAACAGGAGGTTCTTTTCCTCCGCCACCTTGTCCACCACCGCCACCTTTCGGCTTGTTGCCACCATGCTGGAAGCCCTCGTCCTGTTCAACGGGACCGTCCCAATCGGGGTCGGTAAATAGGCGTGTCACATTTCTAAAGTCCATCACGATGAAGTGTGTCTTGCCGTCCTTTTCTCTGATACGGGTTCCACGCCCGATAATCTGCTTAAAGGTGGTCATGCTCTCGACTGTCTTATCCAGAACAATCAGCTTGGTCATCTTGCAGTCTGCTCCGGTGGAGAGAAGCTCCGAAGTTGTTGCGATAACAGGATACGGGCTGGACACAGAGATGAAATAATCAAGTTTAGATTTTCCATACACATCCGAACCAGTGATTCTTACGCAGTAATCAGGGGTTCTCCTTAACCATATCAGAGTTATAGTTGATTAGGGCAATCCTCATGCGTTCTGCATGGTCTTCGGAAGCACAGAACACAATGGTCTTTTGCATCCTGTCTGTGCTTTTCAGATACTCCGTAATCTCCCTTGCAACCTCGTCAATGCGGTCTTGGAGAATAATGGTGTAATCATAGTCCCGATTATTGTAAATCCGGTCTTCAATGATATTGCCGAAAATATCGGTCTGCCCTTGATAGGGTCTCCATCCGTCCCCGATGTTGGTGGTGATATTGATGACCTTGAACGGAGCAAGAAAACCGTCCTCAATGCCCTGTTTCAAGCTGTAAATATAAACCGGCTCTCCGAAGTAGTCGATATTGGATACCTTTTCGCTCTCCTTCGGGGTGGCAGTCATTCCAATCTGGGTTGCGGAAGAAAAATACTCCAAAACCTTACGCCAGTTGCTGTCCTCCTTGGCGCTGCCACGGTGACACTCGTCCACAATAATGAGGTCGAAATATTCCGCCGGTATCTGCCGGAAATGTTCTTCGTCATTCTGACCTACCATCTGATGGTAGAGGGCGAAGTTCACCTCATGGGACGCAATATTGCTCAGGCACTCCTTGTCGGAAAAGTCCACCTTGTAGATGGTCTTTTCAAGGGGAGCAAAGTCCTGCAAAATACTTTGGTCAACCAAAATATTGCGGTCTGCCAGATATAAGATCCTCTTTTTCAGGTCAGAACGAAGCAGACGATAGACAATCTGAAAAGCTGTATAGGTTTTGCCGGTTCCAGTAGCCATAACAAGCAGTAATCTCTGTTGCCCTCTTGCGATTGCTTCCACCGTTCTGTTCACAGCGTTTCGCTGATAGTATCTTGGCGGATAGGTACTTTGAGAGGAATAGTAGGGCTGGGCTACAATTTTCTTTTCCTGCTCGGAAATGCCCTTGCCGCCATTCAGCTCCGCATAATAGCGTGCAATCAGCTCATCCTGTGTCGGGAATCTTTCCAAGTCAATCTGCTGTTCCTGTCCAGTTAGAAAATCATGCTCATAGAAAGCATCTCCATTTGACGAATATGCAAACGGCAAGTCCATCATCTGAGCATATGTCATCGCTTGCTGTAATCCATGAGATACAGAATGGTTGTTATCCTTTGCTTCCACAACGGCAATTGGCTTGCCATCGTTTAAATACAGCAAATAATCGGCAAACTTGGGCTTGCTACGAGCCACGAGATTGCCTCTGATGTTGATGCGACCATCTGTGATTCTGGTCTCCATCGTGATATGACCTTTCCAACCTCTCTGAATGACCGGAGTTATGAAGTTTAATTTGATGTCTTCTTCGGACATCTGTTTTTTGCCCAATATCGCCATAGCAAAACCTCCCAATTCATTCTTTGTGTTGGCTATTCTCTGATAGTTTCAAGAATATCCTCTATCCGGCAGTCCATGACTTCGCAGATACGAAGCAAAAACATCTGTGGTAATGTTGTCCCCTTTGCCAAGCTTTTGCAAGGGAAGCAGAACTAATGCCAGCTTTTTCCTTCAAGTCGCTTTTTTTCATTCCTTTATCTATAAGCATCTTCCACAGCTTATTGTAACTGATACGCACCATCAGAAGCCCTCCCAGTTAATTTCGTGATTTTTTTATTATATTATAATGCAAGTCCGCAAACCTCTCCACTTGTTTAGAGGATTATATATTCATAAATGCAGATTTAATTTCGCGTTCGCAAATCTAATATCTGTTCTTTTGCCATCGGTTGAGGCGGTGATAGACTACATCAAATAGAGACAATCGAAATTGTGTTCTGTTTTCCTGATAGCAAAAGAAGCGGCCATCGACTATTGAACAATCGGTGGCCGCTTCTACAGATTCTGTTAATCGTTTAGCTAATACTCCAGAATTCCTTAGATCATACTCAAATACTTCAGCGCATCTGTAATCGCCGCTTCCTTTTCCGGCGGGCATTTCGGCTGTCTGGTATTCTCAGACTCCGGTTTATTATAGTTTTCCCGCTCGATAATGCCATACTTCTGTTTGACCTGGGCGATATAAAGGCGGCTGACCTTCAAACCGGTATATTCCAGCACATATGCCTTAATCTCCTCGTAGGTCGCTTTGCTCTCCGCAGCAGTCAAATCAAGCTCGTCCATATTTAGCTAACTTCAATATGCTGAGTCGATTATAATTTGGACAAAAGTGCTACCGTCTCCAAGTGCTCCGTGAGCGGGAAGTTATCGATCGGCACAAGGCGCTCGCAGTGGTAGTTCCAGCGCTTTAAGAGCTGCAAGTCCCGCACGAGGGTCTCCGGATTGCAGGAAACATAGACAATGCGCTTCGGCTTCACCTTGCAGGCGCTCTCAAGGAAGCGCTCGGTGCTGCCGCTCCGCGGCGGGTCCATAATGACTGCATCGAGTTTCTCTCCGCTCTCCGCGACGCGCAGCAAAAAATCGCTCGCATCATCCGCAAAGAAACGTATGTTCTCGATGCCGTTCCGCTTCGCATTCGCAATCGCGTCCCGAACGGCCGCTTTGTTGAGCTCAACGCCGATCACCTGTCCCGCGCTGCGGGATGCCGCCATGCCTATGGTACCCACACCGCAGTAGGCATCGAGCACCGTATCGTTTGCAGTCAGATTCGCAAACGAGAGCGCGGTCTCGTAGAGCTTCTCGGTCATCTTCGCATTCACCTGATAGAAGGAGGCCGGCGAGAGGCGGAACGTAAGCCCCAGAAGTTCATCTTCGATGTAGCCCTTGCCGTAGAGCACCTTATCGCGCTCGCCGAGTATCATGCTGGTCTTCTGCGGGTTGATGTTCTGGATGACGGTCGTAATCTCGGGACACTGCTTTCTGAGGGCCGTGACGAAGTTCTTGCTGCCCGGGAATATGGGCGTGCCGGTCACAATCACCACCATGATTTGCCCGGTCGCCTCGGAAGTGCGAACCAGAACATGGCGGAGCGTCCCGATTCTAAGATCCTCGTCATAGGCCTTCAGGCGGAAGGAGACCGCCAAATCGCGGATGATGTGAATGATGCGATCCGCCGTTCGGTTCTGGATGCGGCAGTGGTCAATCGGAACAACCCTGTGGCTGTCCCGCTCGTACACGCCGACCACGAGCTTCTTATTCTGAAAACCGAAGCTCGCCGTCACCTTGTTCCGGTAGTGCAGCGGCTCGGGTGCCGCCACAATGGGCTCGACCTTACAGAACTTGCCGAGCAGTTTCTCTGCTTCTCTCTGCTTTTTCGAAGCTGTTCCGCATAGGGCAGGGCGCTGTAAGAACAGCCGCCGCAGCGCTTCTCATGGGGACAGCGCGCCGTCTCGGAGACAGCGCGAAGCGGCGCAGCTGGTTTCGCTGCGCCGCTTTTTTTCAAAAGCGCCTTCTTTTCGGGATTACTGTGCCGCTCAGTGCTTTTTCTCGCGGCGGATTTTTCTTGTCTCATGAATGAGCCATTCTCTCTCTTCTTCCGGAAGCAGCGGCGCAATGGTCTTGCGGACGCGCTTCTGATACTTGTTAAAGCGGCGGATATCGTCCTTCGACATGACACTGAGATCCAGAGCGTCCGGATCGAGCGGTGCCCAGGTCAGGTTCTCGAAGCAGTTGAAGCCCTCGTGTTCCGTATCCTTCACGCAAATCAGCATGTTCTCGATGCGGATGCCGTAAGCGCCGTCAATGTAGACGCCCGGCTCGTCACTCGTCACCATGCCCGGCCGGAAGGTAACCTCTCTTCTGCGGTCCGGGTGCGGCCACGGACGAACAGAGACCGGAAGCTCGTGGACATTGTTCACGAAGCCGACGCCGTGGCCGGTGCCGTGACCGTAGTCTCTGCCGAACTTCCACATTGCCTGACGCGCATAGGTATCAAGCAGCGGGGCGGTCGCATAGTACGGGAATACCGCAAACATCAGATTCAGCATGCCGATAACAGCAAGCGTGTAGTCGCGGCTCTGCTCCGGCGTGATATCGCCGAGCGCAAGCGTTCTCGTGACGTCCGTCGTGCCGTCCAGATAGTGTGCGCCAGAGTCCACAAGGAAAAGTCCCTCGGGCTTTACGACATCACTCTGCTCCTTAGAGGGCATGTAGTGTGCCATTGCCGCATTTGCCTGGTAAGCAGGGATGGTAGAGAAGCTCAGGGTCACATACTTCGGATCCGCTGCGCGGAACGAATTCAGCTTCTCGCCGAGATCGTACTCGGTGTAAGTATCCGCCTTGCCCTCCTTGATGGTCTTCTTGAGCCAGTAGAGGAAGCGGGTCAGATGCACACCGTCACGCACATGGCAATCGCGGAAGCCCTTGAGCTCGGTATCGTTCTTGATGATCTTCATCAGGGAAATCGGGCTCAGCTCGTCCACAATCGTGTTCTTGTCAACGACCGCATTGTAAACCGCGAAGTTCAGGTCACGGAGATCGGTCAAGACGCGCTCGTCCTTCAATTTGCCGACAGCCGCGATAAAGTCATCGTAGGAGCCGACCGCAATGCCCTGCTCCTCCAGATGCTTCTTTGCCTCATCGGTAAGTGCGTTCTCCTGGCAGAAGAGCTTCGCGGAGCGAGCCTTCACCATGAGGTAAGACAGGAAGACCGGGTTGCAGGAGATGTCTGCGCCGTGCAGGTTCGTGACCCAGGAAATCTCATCCAGTCTGCCGGTCAGAAAGACGGAAGCGTCGAGCTTCTTCATCTCCGCCTGCACGCGATCAATCTTGCTCTTTGCCTCCTCGCCCGCGTACTTGATATCATGCACCCAGATCGGCTCATGGCTTCTCTCCGGGCGATCCTTCCAGATATCATCGACAAGGTCGATGTCGGTAATCAGCTTGCCCTTCTTCTTCGCGACAAACTCCTTCAGCTCCTTGCCCGTATTCGTTCCGAGCAGCGGCGCATGAATGCAGGGTGCCGCCCTCCGGGAAAATGATTCTCCAAGTATTCGACAATGGTCGGCGTACCGGGAACGCCTGCCTTCATCAGCTCAACGCCGCTGTCCTTCAGCTCGATGTTCGCCTGCACGAAGAAACGGCTGTCCGTCCAGAGGAATGCCTCTTTCTCCAGCACCACCAGGGTGCAGGAATCTCCCGTGAACCCACTGATTTTGCGAACGCTCTGATCTCTGGCACTGATTTCCTCACTGCCGTGTGCATCGGAATACGGCTGATAATAAACCGTGATTCCACGCTTCTTCATCGCCTCGCGAAGCTGCTTCAGTTCTTCTCTCATATCGGCCTCCTTGTGATTTTCCTGCGCACTCACACCAGCTGAAAGTGTCTGCAGGCATTCCAAATACCATCTTGATCGATCGGGCTTGTGATGTAATCCGCAATCTCCTTGAGTTCCTCCTTGGCATTGCCCATCGCAATGCCGACCCCCGCTTCTTCCAGCATTTCGCTGTCGTTGTAGGAGTCGCCGAAGGCATAGACATCGCTCATCTCCAAGCTGTAATACGCGCAGAGTTTCTTTAGCCCCTCTGCCTTGCTGATGCCTTTTTCAATGATGTCGGCGCCGTAGTTCACGGAGAACATGCGGAGCTGCAGCTCCGGAAAGGCCTGTTCCATGGCTTTTGCCTCTTCCTCCGTGCCGATAAAGTTGACTGTGCGGATATCCCTCGTAAGGAGCGCTCTCGCATCCTTAAACTGCCGTCCGCACTGCCCCCAGCGCTTCATCTCCGCCTCGCGGATGCGCTCCGGGTTCAGGTAATAGTCCTCATCCTCTATGGTCACGCCGAAGCCTATGCCGGTCCGCTCCGCATAGTCCATCATTCGCTTTAAGAGCCCGCGGTCGATGTAGTGCTCAAAAAGCACTTTGTCGCCGACAACGACCTTTGCGCCGTTCTGCTCGACGCGCGCCGCGGCATTGACCAAGTCAAGATACGGCCTGGAATAATGGGTCGACATATCCCGCCCGGTCGCAAGCACAATGATGTGCCCCCGCTCTCTGAGCGCCCGAAGCGCGCGCTCGGCGCTCTCGGGTATGCTTAGCGTCTGATGATCGTAGAGTGTCTTATCAAAGTCAAAGGCTATCAGCTTTTTCATAGAAAACAATCCTTTATCGCGCTGACACATGTGCAATTATACCATGTGTTCTTACAAAAAAACAGAGCGGCATCCCCACGATTAGCTATTGCAAATAAAGATAACGGTGCAGATGCTGTGACCGTGTAACAAAAAAACAGGAGATTTCGCAATCTCCTGTTTCATTCAAATCAGGGGCGACAGGATTTGAACCTGCGACCTCACGGCCCCCAGCCGTGCGCTCTAGCCAAACTGAGCCACGCCCCGCAGCACGGCTTTCATTATAGCCAGAGCTTGCTCAAAAAGCAAGCTTTTTCTGCGGGGCGTGTGCAGACAGATTACGGCTGAAGCACCGTGTAGCCCGGCACCTCATAATAACCTGCCGGATCCGCATCCTGACCGAACCAGACATGCGCATACTTGCCGTCGATGCCGACACCCATGGTCTTTAAATCCGACCACATGCCCTGGGTCGTCATGACATCATTGTGCCCCTGAGACCCCTTCCAGGAATCCAGTGCCACATCGGGTGTCATCGAGAGACTGTACCGAGACGAAATCTCAAAGCCGCTGCCCGGATAGGAGGTAAGCTCGCTCGGCTTGCTCCACATATAGGCTGCGTAATTATGGTCGGAGGTATAGACGACCGGCGTCCAACTGCCGTAGGAAGACCAGCTGTGCAGGTTGCCCTGTATGCCTCTTACATCCACCTGGTTTTCCGGCGTGTGCGCATTGGAATCCGCAACGTGGGTTCTCGCAACTGTGGTCAGAGACTTTGAGAGCGAAAGCTTCGGAAGACCGAGGCTCTCACGGTAGGCATTGATGTCGTAGTAGAGCTTTGCCTCCTTTTCACTGAGGCCTAAGGCCATCAGTGCGGAGATGACTCTGCCCTCCTCACCGGAAAGCTGCGTTCCCGCTACGCCTGCCGTATTCGCGCTGTTGCCGGCACCGGCCGTGTTCGTCGCGTTTCCGGCATTGCCCGCATTCGCAGAGTTGCCGGTATTTCCCGTGGTTCCGACGTTGCCGGCATTGCCCGTGTTCGCCGCAGTTCCGGTATTCGCGGTATTCGCGGTATTTCCCGCCGCCGCGCCGCCGCCATAGGAAAGACCGGAACCGCCGCGAGAACCGCCGCCTCCGCCGCCGCCTCTTCTGCCGCGGCTGCTTCCGCCGCCTCCGCCACCGCCGCTTCTTCTCTTTCCGGCCGTGCTGCTCTTACTCACATGAAGAGAAGCTCTCTTCCCCTCAATCCACTTTCCCGTCTCGTCGACATAGTAGCCGTCGGGGGTCACGGTGCTCACCAACATGGCACCGTCGGCACCGACATAGTAATTTCCGATCCAGCGGCTCTCGGCCATGTAGCCGATGCCGTCAAAGTAATACCACTTATTGTTGATGAGTTTCCACGTAGCGGTCGGATAGGAACCGTTTGCCTCCTCATACCACCACCCCCTGTCATTGCGCTTCCACTGCGCCGTTGCCGCCATCGACGGAATCACGAGGCAGGCGGAAATCGCCGCGACCGATGCGGCACACACAAACTTCCGTAGCAATTTCATAAGCACCCCCAAAAATAGAAAACTGTGGTTTCAATACCCTTAACTCTTACTTTACCATTCTACCGACAACGGGTTCAAAGCCTTTCGCTTGTTTTTCCGATTTATTTTCGGACATTCTTTTTTTCTCCCGACTCGGCCTATAAAAATCCCAGTTCAAGCGATGATATCTCCATAGTTTGCGCTTCGTTTCATTTTGTTTCGGACTCTTGCATTCCTTTTCGATGCTATTTTCGATTCTTTTCCGTTTCCCCTCCTTTTGTCCGAGCGGGTGACAAGGCGAACTGAATTGAAAAAAGAGCCGCTCCCCCGTGAGAAGGTTGCGACTCTTTGTGTTTTACAGGTGAATAAATTCGATGAGCAAAAGCCACGCGAGTCCGTAGTAGGTCACAACGCCGACCAAGTCGGTGATGGTTGTGATCAGGGGACCGGAAGCCGCTGCAGGGTCTATGTGGATGTGCTTGAAGAAGATCGGAACCGCAGTACCGACCAAGCTCGAAATCAACATTGCGACAACCAGAGATACACCGATGCAGCCCGAGATTGCGAACGCATAGTGAACCGGCATGCCCTTGAAAAACGGTGACAGAGAGACCTACGCCGACAAAGGCGAGGAGGCCCAAAATGATGCCGTTCAAAGTACCGACATTGACTTCCTTGGTGAGAAGCTTTAACTTCTGCTTCGGGGTGAGCTGATCGTCCATGAGAGCACGAATCGTGACTGCGAGGGACTGGGTACCTACGTTACCTGCCATGTCGAGAATCAGCGACTGGAAGGCCATGACAATCGTAAGCTGTGCGACCACGCCCTCAAAGAGGCCTACCACACTCGAGACGACCATACCGAGACCGAGGAGCAGAATCAGCCAGGGGAGACGCTTCTTGATACTCATGCGGAGCGGCTCGTTCAAATCCTCCTCGGCGGAGAGACCTGCCAACTTCGCGTAGTCCTCTCCCATCTCATCGCCGACCACTTCCGCGATTTCCTGCGAGGTGATGGCACCGAGGATATGGTTATCGGAAGAAAGAACCGGAATACTTTCCTCGGAATAATCGCGGATAATCCAGAGGCAGTCCTCAATGCGCTCATCGGCGTAAACATAGGGGAACTGCGTCATAATAATGTCCGAGAGCTCGGTGTCTCTGCGGGCAATGATCAAATCCTTTAAACTGATGGCACCGTAAAAGACGCCCTGCGGATCCAAAACATAGAGCACGGAGATGTTGTCGTGCTCCTCCGCCTGCTCGACGAGGGATTTCATACCCTCCCGAACGGTCATATTGCTGTACAGCCAGACAAAGTTCGTCGTCATGCGGCTTGCGATCAAATCCTCGTCGAAGGAAGCAAGGCTCTGCAGCTTTGCTCTGGACTCCGGATCCATTAATTCAAGCCACTCCTTCTTCTTTACGGAATCGCTCTCCTTCATCAAGTCGACGGCAACGTCCGGCTCCATTCTGGTCAGGACACTCGCCGCACGGTGCAGGCTCATCTCCCCCAGATACTTATCGGCGTAATCGCTGTGCTCTAATACTTCCGCGAGCGCTTCATCGCTCTGCAGACGATAAAAACGCTCTCTCTCTTCTAAGGTAATCTCATCCAGCGCTGCGGCCAAATCGCTCGCATGGTATTCATCGAGCTCATCTCGCATAATCTTCGGGGACTTTCTTCCGCGGAGAATTTCCAGAATTTCCTGCTGGAGTTCTTCACGGTTCTTCATGCCCTTTTCTCCCATACTCTCTCCTCTCTCTTCACCTGAACCGACAAGGCAGTTCGCCGACGGGTTGCGCACTGACAGCTAAACCGGAGGCGCGGCGAACAGGAGAGGCGGCACAAAGCCCCTCACTACTTTCGGAATTCCAAAAGGTTCCCGGGCTGCCTGTGAGCGCAAATCCCGTGAAACACCCTGTTCGCAGCGGTTCTACTTCGCCCTCCACCATCACTGTCACTCATCCCGGTCACCTCCTTCTTCTATGTAAATGTATACCACTGAAACTATAACATTCCGCCTTTTTGATTTCAAGGAAAAGCTGTGTTCAAAAAAAGACAGTTTTGTACGGAAAAAAGCCACTTCCGCTGTATCTTTACCGTAGTTCTTATGTTATGATGCTCTACATGATAAACAAGGGGGCGTCACTATGGAACTCGACAAAAAACATTCGGAACATAAGGCTCTGCTCTCGCAGCTTCTCGGTGCCACCGTCGGCGCACTGATTTATGCGGCTGCGACCAACTGGTTTATTGTTCCTGCCAAGCTCTACTCCGGCGGTCTCTTCGGTGTATGCCAGCTGATTCGTACCGGTTTGGTCTCACTCTTACACCTCAACACCGGAAATTTTGATATCGCCGGTATCATTTACTACTGCGTCAACTTCCCGGTGCTCTTGATTTCGATGCGCGCCATCGGCAAAAAATTCTTTTGGAAAACGCTGTTCACGACCACGCTGATTTCGTTCTTCCTCTCCGTGATCCCCGTGGTACACGTGATGGATGATATGCTCTCCACCTGCATTGTCGGCGGTCTGGTCTCCGGCTTCGGCCTCGGTATTATGCTTCGAAACGGCGCATCCGCGGGCGGCATGGATGTCATTGCGCTGTTGCTCATCAAGTGGAAAAAGGATTTCAGCGTCGCAAAGGTCGGTATCGGCGTCAACGTTGTGCTCTACGGCATCTGCCTCTTCCTCTTCAACGCGCAGACCGTTATCTATTCTCTGATTTGCACGGCTGTCTGCACGGTCGCCGAAGACAGAATGCACACCCAGAACATCAACGTTCTGGTCACGATTATCACAAAGAGCAAGGACAACTCGCTCGAAGCCGCGATTCTGAAGCAGCTCGGCCGCGGTGTCACGACCTGGGGCGCGCACGGCGCTTACACGAACGAAGAGACCCGCGTTCTCTTCTGTGCGGTCTCGAAGTACGAGGTGCGACAGCTGAAGTCTGTCATCTACGCAATCGATCCGCAGGCCTTTGTCGTCATCAATGAGAAGGTGAGCATCGAGGGTCACTTTGTAAAGCGTCTCGCATAAGTTGTTCGGAAACACGAAAGCGAGTCATGTCAATGCATGACTCGCTTTTCTATGCGTCAGGTTTACTTTTTCAAGACGAAGCGGACAAAAGAGTTGTCGGCGCTGTTAACTCAAAAAAGAGCCGTGCCGACGCACAGCTCTTTTTCTTTACTTCATCAATTCCGCGTTTTGCCACGCTTTTCTCTCAACCCGCGGCACTCTTCTGCTCGAGGCGGCGACGTATCGCAAGCATCTTCTCGTCGGTATCCGCGATGATATCCGCGCAGGCGCGGAGTTCCTCCGAGATCTCCTCGGCATCGGGGGATTTCCTTCTTGTACTTGAGTTCGTGGTCAAGACTCGCCCAGAAATCCATGGCGATTGTGCGTATCTGTATTTCCACCCGGATAAAGCTCTTCTGTTCGGAGAAATAGACCGGAACTTCCGCAATGATATGGTAGGAGCGGTAGCCGTTGTCCTTCGGATTCTTGATGTAATCCTTAATCTGAAGAACGCGCACATCGTCCTGGCGCATCATCATCCCCGCAATCGCATAGATATCGTCCACAAAGGAACAGATGACACGTATACCGGCAATGTCGTCCAGATTATCCTGCATGGCCTGCAGGGTCAGCGGATAGCCCTTGCGCTTTAATTTTTCGACAATGCTCCGCGGCTGCTTGACCCGCGACTTGATCATCTCAATGGGATTTCTTTGATTTCGCACCGAAAGCTCATCGTTTAAAACTTCCAGCTTGGTCTTAACTTCCCGTATGGCACAACTGTACATCATCATGGCATCCTGAAACTGCTGCGCCCATGCGACCATGCTCTCCGGAACCTGGAATTCGCCCGGGGCACGGAGTATGGATTGCTCAAGTTCGCTGTTCGGATTGCCGCCTCTTGTCATCACTCTGCCTTCTTATCTCCCGTCACTGCGGCAACCGCTTCGTCAAGCCACGGTGCCGTGAGGGTTTCAACCTTACCCGCATCAACCGCCGCGGCAATTGCGGAGTCAATCGGTGCCTTTGCAAGCACTTTGAGTCCGTGACCGGCCGCAACTTCATCGATGTGGCTCTCGCCGAAGACCGCATGGGGCTTCCCGCAGTCCGGGCAATTGTAGTAACTCAGATTCTCAACGAGGCCGAGAATCGGAACATCCATCTGACGCGCCATGTTGACGGCCTTTTTCAACGATCATCGACACCAGTTCCTGCGGGCTTGTCACCACGACTATCCCCTCGACCGGCAGCGACTGGAACACCGTGAGCGGCACATCGCCGGTGCCCGGCGGCATGTCGACAAAGAGATAATCGACATCTCCCCAGTAAACATCGGTCCAGAACTGCTTCACGACACTCGCAATCATGGGACCGCGCCAGATGAGCGGCTCCGTGTCATCGTCGAGCAACAAATTCGAGCTCACAATCTTGATGCCGCTCTCGGTCTCGGCCGGCACCATCAGATTCTCACGGGAATGCAGGCTCTGTCCGTCCACGCCGAAGGCCTTCGGAATCGAGGGGCCGGTGATATCCGCATCGAGTATACCGACGCGATAGCCCGCCGCACTGACGCGGGAAGCGAGCAGGCTTGTGACGAGCGACTTACCGACGCCGCCCTTGCCGCTCATAATCGCAATCACATGGCAGATATTGCTGTTTTCATTGCTCGGAATCTGAAAATTCGGCTTCGGCGGCTCCGGCATACCGCCGTGATTACAGTTACATGCTTCAGACATAATTCACCTCTCAGGAGCCCTGGCTCCGCTTTATTTCCTAAATTTAAGACGAGTTCAGTCTACAACATTCCAAAGCAATCCGCAAGCAGTGGCAAGTCTGCCCTCCTTTGTGGTATACTGTCCGCGAAGAAGTTCCAGATGATTTTGCGGCGCAATACTTAGTCACTGCAAACTGTCAGAAAAGGAGAAGTTATGCATCAGGCAATTCAGATGAGCGATACGCTCTGGTATCTCGGATCCAGCGACCGTAGACTCGCTAAGTTTGAGAACTGCCACCCGGTTCCGCTCGGCATTTCCTACAATTCTTACTTGGTTACGGACGAGAAGACCGTCCTGCTCGATACCGTAGATCACGCAATTTGCGGGGTATTCCTCGAAAACATCAAGGCTGTGCTGAACGGCCGTCCGCTCGACTACATCATCGTAAACCACATGGAGCCGGATCACTGCGCTACGCTCGCCGAAGTGCTGCTCCGCTACCCGGAAGCTACGGTTGTGGGCAGTGCAAAGACCCATGCGATGATCAAGCAGTTTCGGAGAGCTCAATCTGCAGGGCAAGGTCATGCAGGTCAAGGAGAATGATACGCTCTCGACCGGTCGCCACAACTTCCGCTTCATCCTGGCGCCCATGGTGCACTGGCCGGAAGTCACCGTCACCTATGACGAGACCGATAAAATTCTCTTCTCCGCGGATGCCTTCGGCACCTTCGGTGCGCTCTCCGGCAACCTGTATGCGGATCAGCTGAATTTCGGCGACTTTGAACTCTCCGAGATGCGCCGCTACTACTCGAACATTGTCGGCAAATACGGCGTGCAGGTGCAGGCGCTCTTAAACAAGGCGGCGGGCCTCGACATTCAGATGATTTGCCCCTTGCACGGTCCCGTGTGGCGCGTCGCAAACAAGATTCAGTGGCTCATTGAGAAGTACTCCCGCTGGGCAACCTACCGCCCCGAAGACAACGAAGTGGTTATCTTCTACGCTTCGATTTACGGCGGCACCGAGAATGCCGCGGAGGTGCTTGCAAACGCCCTCGGCGAGCGTAAGATTAAGAACATCAAAATGTACGATGTCTCCGTGACCGATGTCTCCTACCTGGTCTCCGAGGCCTTCCGCGCAAGCCACCTGGTCTTTGCCTCCGCGACCTACAACAACGAAGTGTTCCCCTACATGGAGAATCTGATTCGCGATCTCGCGGCACACAATTTGCAGAACCGCTCGATTGCCCTCGTGGAGAACGGCTCCTGGGCGCCGGTATCCGGCAAGAAGATGAGCGAACTCTTTTCTTCGATGAAAAAAACATGAACTTCCTGCAGGACACGGTCACCTTAAAGTCCCGCGGTCATGAGGAGCAGCGCTTACAGCTGCTCGCGCTTGCGGACACGCTCGCCGAGTCCGTCTTTGCCTCCGAGCACCGCTGAGCCTCTCTCCGCTCCGCATCCCGCTTTGAGTAGGAGCAGCCGCAGTAATCCTGGCGGTAGAGCCCGTGCTCTTTCGAGAGCTCCGTCGAGCGGAGAAAACCGTTTTTTTCTTTTTAAAATCAGAGGGCAGGAAGGCAATCCCTTCCTCCGCCGCGACGCGCTCCCCGATTTCATTCAAGCGGGGGGCGCTTTTCATCGGCGAAATCGTGAGGCTGGTCGTAAAAATAGTCAAAACCGCCCGCCTTGGCAGCCTTGGCGCTCTCGCGGAGGCGAAGCTCAGCAAATGCCGCAGCGCTCACCGCCCTCCGGATCCGTTTCGTGCCCGCGCACCGCTTCGTGAAAGCGCTCCGGATTGTACTCTCCCTCCAGAAAGCCGACCGGGCGCGGCAAATCCATTTCCCGGAGTAAGCGCTGCTCCTCCTCGGCGCGCCGGTGGTATTCCTCCGGGTCGTCGATGTTCGGATTACAAAAAAAGACAGTCACATCAAAATGCGGTGCCAGGCTTTCCAGACAAAAAGAAGAGCAGGGCGCGCAGCAGACGTGAAGAAGAAGCTTCGGGACAAGTCCCGAAGCTTCGTTTTTCGGACCAAGAGGTCCTGTTCTCTCTGATAATTTCTCTGATTCATAAAAAGTCTCGAATTCTCTTGGATCTCACCGGGTTTCTGAGCTTTCTGAGCGCCTTTGCCTCAATCTGGCGGATGCGCTCTCTGGTCACCTTGAACTCTCTGCCGACTTCCTCGAGCGTGCGCGGATGGCCGTCCTCAAGACCGAAGCGAAGCACGATGACCTGACGCTCTCTCTCCTTGAGGTCGCCGAGCAGTGCATCGATGTGCTCGCGCAGCATGACGGACTCCACATTGTCCTCCGGGGTCAACACGTTGTTGTCCGCGACAAAGTCGCCGAGGTTCGAATCGTCCTCCTCGCCGATCGGCGTCTCGAGCGAAGCAGGCTCTCGCGCTATCTGCATGATTTCCATGACCTTTTCCTCGGTCATATCGAGCGCCTTTGCGAGTTCCGCGACACTCGGCTCGTAGCCGAGCTCCAGCGTCAGCTTGCGCTGCATCTTGCTCATTTTATTGATGGTCTCGACCATGTGCACCGGCACGCGTATGGTTCTCGCCTGATCTGCGAGTGCGCGTGTCACGGACTGGCGTATCCACCAAGTTGCGTAGGTCGAGAGCTTAAAGCCCTTCTCGGGATCGAACTTCTCGACGCCCTTGATGAGACCCAGGTTGCCCTCCTGCACAAGGTCCAGGAAGCTCATACCGCGCCCCGTGTAGCGCTTTGCGATGCTGACCACGAGACGGAGGTTCGCCTCGATCAGCTTCTTCTTCGCCTTCTCATCGCCGGCCTGCTTTCTTCGCGCGAGTTCCATCTCTTCTTCCGCAGTGAGCAGCGGCACGGTTCCGATCTCCTTTAAATACATGCGGACCGGGTCTTCGGTGCCGACACCTTCCAGGAGCTCCACGGGGTTCAGATTGATCTCTTCTCCCTCGATTTTTCTCGCCGTTTTTCATCCTCGTTGTCAAGGTCGTCATCGAGATCCAGGTCGATCCCCAAGAGGACATCTCCCCCCTTATCGACCTTTTCCAAATCTTCCGGCGGCTCTTCCTCACGGTGATGCTGCACCTCGATGTTGTTGGCCTCGAGATAGTTGTAGATATGCTCGATGCCCTCGGGACTCAGCTGGTAATCCTGAAAATAGTCGTTGATTTCATCGACATCCAGCTTGGAATCCTTGTTCTTGGCTTGCTCGACCAACTGCAGCAATCCCTGCATGAGCTCCTGCTCGCGAATTTCCCGCTTCTCGGCCTCCGCTTTCTTGCCGCCCTTTGCGCTCTTCTTTTCCGTTCTCTTCTCTTCTGCCATTTGGATTCATCCTCCTGTTCTTGCTCCGCTGAAGATACGAAACTTAAATATAGCCGTAAATCCCACGCACACTGACCTCACCGCTCCGAACCGCCGTGAGACTTTGATCTTCACGCCGCACCAAGAGCTCTCCGCCCTCCGTAATGCCTTCCGCAACGCCGCAATACTCGCCGTCGGGGTCCAGAACGCGCACTTCTCTGCCCCGGTTCGCAAGCAGCGCCTCGTAGCGCTCCTTTAAGGCCGTGAAGCTGCCTTTTTCCTCAAACAGCTTCTCATAACGCGCAAACTGCTTCCAGACAGCGGCAATGATGGGCGTGCGCGCGGTCTCCTTGCCCTGTTCGATGGCGAGCGAAGTCGCAACCTCGCGTATTTCCTCCGGAAAGCTATTCGTATTCACATTGATGCCGATGCCGATGACCACAAATTCGATGCGGTCCAAATCCGTACTCATCTCCGTGAGTATACCCGCGACCTTTTTTCCGCGCACCACGACATCGTTCGGCCACTTGATGGCCGCCTCGAGGCCGGTTACTTCGCGTATGCCGTCCGTCACCGCAAGTGCCGTGACCAAAGTAAGCATAGAGGCTCGCTCCGGACGGAGCTTCGGGCGCAGTAAGAGCGACATCCAGATGCCGCTGCCGGGCGGTGAACTCCAATTTCTGCCCCGACGCCCCCTTCCCGCGGTCTGCTCCTCCGCGACAAACAGCGTGGGCCCTTCGTCACCCTCTCCGGCGGCGCGCTTCACTTCCAGATTGGTCGAGTCGGTCTGCTGCAAAAAGACCCAGCGCTTCAAAAACCGCTGATCGCCGAAGGCCTCGTCAAGAGAGGCCTGACTCAGCAAATATCCTGTATTCCGCAATAGGTATCCTCGATTCTGTCTCGCTTCAATGGTATAGCCCTCATCCCGCAGCTTTGCGACCGCCTTCCAGACGGCTGTCCGTGTCACATGAAAGCGCTCGCAGAGCGCCTGACCGGAGCAGTAATCGCCTGCGTCGAGCAGGGCCTTTAAGATATCATCCTTTAACAAGGCTTCACCTCAGAGCATGACAACCGCGCTGATTGCGCAGAGCATGAGGAGCAAGAGCCCCAGAAAAATAATTGCAAACGCGGTTCCCCTTTTCCGGTGCGCCCGTCCGAGCGCCGAGAGGCGCACCAGACCGTTTGCAAGGGCCAGAAGTCCCGCCAGACCGAAAATCAGGGAGAAAAAGAGCGGATGCTCTTCCGGCGACAAAAAGGCGAAAACAGCCAGCACCGTGACCGCAATCCCGACAAAGACATGCAGAGCATCCAGTAAAAAGCTGTTCTGCGCCGTCATGCTTCCCTTCATGCACGCTCCTTTCTTCTCTGTCTCGCGCGCTCATAGAGTAAAATCGATGCGGCAACCGCCGCATTTAAGGACTCCACCTGCCCGAGCATGGGAATGTGAATGCTCTGATTTGCCGCGGCAATCGCTTCCTCGCTGAGCCCGGCCGCCTCATTGCCGATTAAGAAGGCGGTCTTCTCCGGATACTCTATGCTGTCATAGGGCACGGAGGCCTGAAGAGCCGCCGCATAGAGGCGTATGCCTTCCCGCGCAAGCGTTAGGAGTGCCTCCCGAAAGTCGTCGACATAGACCACCGGAATGCGGAATATGCTGCCCATGGTCGCGCGCACCAGCTTCGGATTGTAGACATCCACCGTACCGCGGTTTGCGAGTATCGCGGAGAGACCCGCGCCCTCGCCCGCGCGAAGCATGGTTCCGAGATTTCCCGGGTCCTGCAAGCTCTCGACCGCAAGAAAACAACTCGCGCCGCCCTTCAAAACTTCCTCGAGACTCTTTCGCTGCATGCGGACCAGAGCGAGCACGCCCTGCGGCGTCTTCGTGTCCGACATCTTCGCAAAAATATTGTCTGCGACCGTCTCTGCCTTGAGCGCCTCTATTTTATCCCGAACTTCGCCCTCGGCGCGCGCCGCAAAACTCTCGCTCACATAGAGCTCTTCGATTTCCGCTGCGGGTGCTTCCAGAAACATGCGGACCCCCTCAATCGGGAAGAGTCCCCGCTCCGCGCGGAGAGAGGCCTTGTCAAAGAGCGCCCGCACTTCCTTCACTTTTTTATTGGCCGGCGAAGTAATCATAGGGCCTCCGCCTCTTCGAGCCAGATACGGCTCACCGCATCCGAGGGCATGCGAAGATCGCCGCGCGGCGAGACCGCAACACTGCCCGTCTTCGGACCGTCCGGCAGGCAGGAGCGTTTAAACTGCTGCGTGAAGAAACGGCGGAGGAAGGTAAGGAGCCATTTTTTGACGGTCGCTCCGTCATAGACACCCGCAAAGGCGCGAAGGGCAAGGCGGTATATTTTCCGCGGACTGCTGCCGTAGCGCAGCATCTGAAACAGGAAGAAGTCGTGGAGCTCGTAGGGGCCCACCAAATCCTCCGTCTTTTGGCTGATGACGCCGTCCTTCGGTGGCAAAAGTTCCGGGCTCACCGGTGTATCGAGAATGTCGAGTAAGACCTCGCGGAGTTTTCCGCTCGCAAGGCCGGCCTCGTGCTCTACGAGTACGCGCACCAAGGTCTTCGGCACCGAGACATTGACCGCGTACATCGACATGTGGTCGCCGTTATAGGTGGCCCAGCCGAGCGCCAATTCCGAGAGGTCTCCGGTTCCGATGACCAGGGCATTGTCCCGGTTCGCGATGTCCATGAGCACCTGGGTGCGTTCGCGCGCCTGGGCGTTCTCATAGGTGATGTCGTGCTTTTCGGGGTCTGCTTGATGTCCTTAAAGTGCTGTAACACGGCTTCGCGTATCGAAATCTCCTCGAGGCTTGTCCCGAGTGCCGCCGCGAGTTCGCAGGCATTTCGGTAGGTTCTGTCCGTGGTGCCGAAGGCCGGCATGGTAATCGTCTCAATGCCGCTCCGCGGAAGGCCGAGCGCATCAAAGCTCCGCACCGCAACCAGGAGAGCAAGGGTCGAATCAAGTCCTCCCGAAAGCCCCAGCACAGCGCGGGAGCCGTGAATGTGGTCAAGGCGCTTTTTCAAACCGAGCGACTGTATCCGAAGGATTTCCTCGCAGCGCTCCGCGCGCGCCTCGGGCTCCGCCGGCACAAAGGGTGCCGGATTCACCTTCCGCGTGAGTTCGGTCTCCGTGAGACGAAGGTCAAAGTCGATGTCGCAGTATAAATTCGACTCGCTGTCTCTCCCGGGATAACTACTCTGCCGTCTTCTTAAGAAAAGGATTTTTTTCAGATCCAGTTCCGAGGCAACGACTGTATTCGTAAGTAAGGGCGACTCCGCAAGAACTTCTCCCGCTTCCGCAATCAAGTTGTGGGCGCTGAACACAAGGTCCTGCGTCGATTCGCCTTCGCCGGCGCTCGCGTAGACATAACCCGCGAGCAACTTGCTGCTCTGTGCCTTGACAAGCTCCCGCCGCGCCTTCCGCTTTCCGGCGAGGGCATTCGAGGCCGAGCAGTTCACAATGAGCGTAGCCCCTGCCGTACAGAGATCGATGGAGGGCGCATTCGGCACCCAGAGATCCTCACAGATCTCAACGCCGATTTTGAGCTCCGGCAGGCTCTCGCAGGAAAAGAGCAATCGCGCGCCATAAGGCAGCCGCCCCCCGAAGAGCGGCACCAAAACCGGGGCTTCAAAGCCCGGCGTAAAGTAGCGGCGCTCGTAAAACTCGCCGTAATTCGGAATGTGAAGCTTCGGCACAAGACCGAGCAACTCCCCCTTTTGAAAGACCGCGACCGCATTGTAAAGTCGGTTCTCAAATGCAAAAGGCAGACCGACAAAGCAAAGCACTTCGCTGTCCGCCGTGTTATGCAGCAGCTGCCGCAACTCCCGGAGCACCGCTTCCTGCAGCGCGTCCTGCAAAAACAAATCCCCGCAGGTGTAGGCGCTCAGCGCGAGCTCGGGGAACACCAGTACCTTGGTTCCCCGAGCCGCTTCGCTCCGAATGATGGTCTCGATTTGCTCCCGGTTGTAAGCGGGATCTGCAACCCGCACGGAAGGCGTCGCGGCTGCGACGCGGAGAAACCCGTCTCTCATGCCTTCTTCTCACTCCCATCGCCCGGCGTTGCCACCGAAGCGGTCTCCTTTAAAGCGGTCACCAGTCCCGCCATATTCTGAATGTCGGACGGAATCACAATCTTGGTCGCTCTGCCGTCCGCGACGCGGGTCAAAGCATCCAGACCGCGGAGACGCAACACAGCCTCATCGGCACCCGCCTCGCGAATCAGACGGATACCCTCTGCCTCTGCCTCCTTGACGGCGCGAATTGCCTTTGCCTGACCTTCCGCCTCCTGAATCTTTCTCTCCTTCTCTGCCTCTGCGCGGAGAATCGCGGTCTGCTTCTCTGCCTCCGCATTCAGGATAGCCGCCTCCTTGTTACCCTGTGCGTTCAGGACAGCGGACTCCTTCTTACCCTGTGCCAGGGTGATCAGCTCACGCTTCTCGCGCTCTGCCTTCATCTGCTTCTCCATGGCTTCGCGAATCGCATCCGGCGGGAGAATGTTCTTTAACTCGACACGGTTTACCTTGATGCCCCAGGGATCGGTCGCGACATCCAGCTGAGAGCGCATCTCGGTGTTGATGGTCTCACGGGAAGTCAGCGTGGTATCGAGGTCCATGGAACCGATGATGTTACGAAGCGTGGTCGCCGTCAGGTTCTCGATTGCGGAAATCGGGTTCTCGACACCGTAGGCATAGAGCTTCGGCTCGGTAATCACAAAAAAGACAACGGAGTCGATGCGCATCGTGACGTTATCCTTCGTAATCACGGGCTGCGGCGGGAAATCCGCAACCTGCTCCTTCAGGTTGACGCGCTTCGCAATGCGGTCCACAAACGGAATCTTGAGATGAACGCCCGCATCCCAAGTCGAGTGGTAGCGGCCCAGACGCTCAATGATGAGCGCCTGCGCCTGCGGCACAATGCAAATACCGTTAACGAGAATCGCGAGAAACAGAACCAACAGAATAACACCCGGTATAAACGGCATACTTTTCCTCCTTTTTTTGAGAAAATACTCCAATTGTTTTCGTTTCAGTATACCATAATTCGGCTTGTTTTGCTTGCCAAAGCGTTTTTTTCCTGCTATTCTAAATCCCGAGTGAATTACTAGGAAATGTTGGCAAGCAAAAGCTTGGAAGGAGTTGTCATGAAAATATCCACAAAGGGGCGCTACGCGCTTCGCCTGATGATGGAATTTGCGAGACAGCCGGAGCAAGTCACGCGTTTAAAAGATGCCGCCGCAAAGCAGGAGCTCTCGGAAAAGTATCTGGAGCAGATTGTGTCCGTGCTGAGCAAAGCGGGTTTCGTGAAGAGCATACGGGGCGCTCAGGGCGGCTATCTCCTGACCCGCGCACCCGAAAGTTACTCGGTCGGCGACATCTTACGCCTGACCGAGGGCAATATGGCACCGGTTGTCTGTCTCGGACAGGACTCGGTCTCCTGCGATCTCGCGGGAAGATGTGTGTCCCGCTCTGTCTTTTCGCGCATTGAGGACGCGGTCAATGAGGTGATCGACAACATCAGCCTCGCCGATTTGCTGAACGAGGAGGAGAAGCTATCCCACAGTACGGCTCCGCTTCCCGAGGATGCGCACCGCCGCTGTCAAGGCGCGCGCTGAGCCGCGACTCTGCAGACAGAAAAGGCACCCGACCTAGGTCGGGTGCCTTTTCCGTTTCGGCGCTCATCATTCAGCATTTCATTTCCGGGCATTTTCGCGTATTCTTTCAGCGCTTTTTCAGTCCTTGCTATCTTCCGCGCGCTTCGGCTCTTCCGCCTCCAGTTCCGCGAGGAATTTCTCGACGCTCACGTACTTCACGCAGAGCGCAAAGAGCTCCGCCGCGATGCGCAGGTCATTGAGGGGCGGGAAGGAGGGCGCTATGCGGATGTTCGAGTCGTGCGGATCCTTGCCGCCCGGCCAGGTCGCACCGGCACCGGTCATAACCACACCTGCCTTGGCGCAGCGGGATACCACCTTCTTTGCACAGCCGTCAAGTGTATCGAAGGAGATGAAATAGCCGCCCTTCGGCTTGGTCCAAGTGCCGATGCCGAGACCGCCGAGTTCGCGCTCCAGAATCTCATCGACCATCTCGAACTTAGACGCAGGATATCCGCGTGCTTTCTCATGTGCTCGACCATGCCGTGGATATCCTCGAAGAAGCGGACGTGGCGCAGCTGGTTCACCTTGTCGTGACCTATGGTCTGGACCCTGAGCTGCTTCTTGATGTCATCAAGGTTATTCAGCGAGGAAGCGAGCGCCGCGATGCCGGAGCCCGGGAAGCTGACCTTAGAGGTCGAAGCAAACTTGTAGACAAGGTCCGGATTGCCCGCGCGCTTGCACTCCGCGAGAATCTCGATAATCGTATCCTGATCGAGGTCATAGAGGTGATGAATCGTGTAGGCATTGTCCCAGTAAAGACGGAAATCCTTGGCCGCGGGCTTTAAACGTGCCAGACGGCGCACGGTCTCGTCCGAATACGAATTTCCGGTCGGATTCGAATACTTCGGGACGCACCAAATTCCCTTGATGGACTCATCCTCCGCGACCAGCTTCTCGACGATATCCATGTCGGGACCGGTCGGCAGCATGGGCACCGGGACGTTCTCAATACCAAAGTACTCGGTGATCGCAAAGTGACGGTCGTAACCCGGCACAACACAGAGGAATTTCACCTTGTCCAGTTTGCACCAGGGAGTCGCTCCCATCACACCGTGCGTATAGCAGCGGGAAATCGTGTCGTACATGACGTTTAAGCTCGAGTTTCCGTAGAGAATGATGTGGTCGTAGGCACTTCCATCATATCTCCCATGAGCTCCAGGGCCTCGGGGATGCCGGTCAATACGCCGTAGTTGCGGCAGTCCGTGCCGTCTTCGGAGCGAAGCTCACTGTCCTCGTTCAACACCGCCATCATTCCCATCGAGAGGTCCAGCTGTTCCGTACAGGGCTTGCCGCGACTCATATCGAGCTTCAGGGCCATGGCCTGCATTTCCTTGTACTTTGCCTTGAGCTCCTTCTTTAAGCCCAGCAATTCTTCCTTGGTTAACTCTGCGTATGGTTTCATCGCCGCTCCTTTCGGGCTGTGTTAATATTTTCACAAAATTCTAGCACTGATTTGCCTTCCGCGCAAGTCCCTTCGTTTAGGCACGCGAATAAATATTCCGAATATCCTCATACGCCAAGACGCGGAAGGAACCGATGCTGCGGCTCTTCTGATAGCTGCACTCGTCCGTAAAGGCGAGAATTTCTTCTTCGCTCGCCGCATGACCGAGGAGTTCGCCGAGGTGTATCGGCATGCCGAGGGAGGCAAAGAATTCCTCCGTCGCCCGTATTCCGGCCTCGATGCGCTCCTCTTCCGTGCCCTCCGTGATGCCGTAGACCTTTTCCGCAAAGCGGACAAAGCGCGCGGGATTCGCATCCTTCACATAGCGCGCCCAGGCAGGGAAAACCGCTGTCAGCGTCGCGCCGTGGGTGTAGTCGCCGATTGCCGAGAGCGCCATGCCGAGCTGGTGGCAGGACCAGTCGCCGTCGCGGGGCGTATCGCCTTTCGAGCCTATGCCGGTCAGGCCGACATGGGAGACGGAACCGCACCACATGAGCTCGCTCATCGCCTCGTAATCCTGCGGATTCTTGACCGCAATCGGACCGAAGTGCACCACATCCCGGAGTAAGCCCTCCGCAATCTCATCGCTCAGGTGATTGCCGAGTATGGGCGTAAAATAGCGCTCCGCCGTGTGCATAAAGATATCCGCGGCACCCGCGCCGATCTGCCATACGGGCAGCGTCATTGTGAGCTCCGGATTCAAAATCGCAAACTTCGGGCGATTAAAGTCGGTCGTGATACCCCGTTTCGTGGGCTGCGGGAGCGTATCGTTTGTGAGCACCGCGGAATTGCTGGTCTCGGAGCCCGCTGCCGAAATGGTGAGAATCACACCGATCGGGAGGCTCGCCTCCACCTTTCTTCCGGTCCAGAACTCCCAGATATCGCTGCCGGGCGCCGCGACGGTATGCGCGACCCCCTTTGCCGTGTCAATCACGGAACCGCCGCCGACGGCCAGGATAAAGTCCGCCTGAAAGGCTCTCGCCTCCTCGACCATGCGGCGCGCGGTCGAAACCAGGGGGTTCGGCACCACACCGCCGCTCGACAGTACGCTGAGGCCGGCTGCACGCAGGTTTTCCTCTATCCGCGCGAGGAGACCGCTCTTCTTTGCCGAGTTGCCGCCGTAAATCACGAACACACGCTTGCCGCCGTAACGCTGTACAAGCTCTGCCGCTCTCGCCTCTTCGCCGCGCCCGAATACGATTTCCGTCGGCGCATAGTAGACAAATTTCTGCATGCTTCTCCTCCTTTTTCTGTTGTGCCGGTTTCTTTCTATCCTGCTTTCTCTCAAAACCCGGCTTTTTCTCAAAACGGCTTTTTCCCCCGCCCGAGTTCGTTTTCTTCACATTTCGGCCGAAGACTACGGTCCGGTTTTGCTGTTCCGGGCCGTTAGCTGTCTAAATCCGTCTTATGCCTTCACGAGCTTTACGAAATTTTTCTTGCCGCGCTTCAAGAGCTTGCCCTCGCCGGCAAAGAAATCCGGCTCATAGCTCGTCGCGATGTCCTTTACACTCTCGCCGTCCATGCTGACGCCGCCCTGCTGAACATTGCGTCTCGCCTCTGAGCGGGAGGCCGCAAGCCCCGCCTTCACGAGCAGGCTCAAAATATCCGCCTTGCCCTCCGCAAAGTCCTCGTCTGAAAGTTCCACGGTCGGGACATTCTCGGAAGCCGCACCGCCCGCAAAGAGTGCCTGTGCGCCCTCGCGCGCCTTCTTGGCCTCCTCTTCGCCGTGCACCAGGGTGGTAAGTTCGTAGGCGAGGATATCCTTCGCTTCGTTCAGCTTAGCGCCCTCCCAGCGATCCATCTCATCGATCTTCTCGAGCGGCAGGAAGGTCAGCATGCGAAGGCACTTTAACACATCCTGATCGCCGACATTTCTCCAGTACTGGTAGAAGTTAAAGGGCGAGGTCTTGTTCGGATCCAGCCAGACCGCACCGCCGACGGTCTTACCCATCTTCTTGCCCTCGGAGTTTAAGAGGAGGGTGATGGTCATGGCGTGCGCGTCCTTGCCGAGCTTGCGGCGAATCAGCTCCGTGCCCGCGAGCATATTGGACCACTGATCGTCACCGCCGAACTGCATGTTGCAGTGATAGCGCTGAAAGAGCTCGTAGAAGTCATAGCCCTGCATGAGCATATAGTTAAACTCGAGGAAAGAGAGTCCCTTCTCCATGCGGTTCTTATAGCACTCCGCGCGGAGCATATTGTTGACCGAGAAATGGGGACCTATGTCGCGGATAAACTCGATGTAATTCAAGTTCCGAAGCCAGTCGGCATTGTTCACCATTCTCGCCTTGCCCTCGCCGAACTCGATGAAGCGGGACATCTGCCGCTTAAAGCTCTCGCAGTTGCTGTCAATCTGCTCGATGGTCATCATGCTGCGCATATCGGTTCTGCCGGAGGGATCTCCTATCATACCGGTGCCGCCGCCGACCAGAGCAATCGGCTGATTGCCCGCCATCTGGAGGCGCTTCATCAGGCAGAGCGCCATAAAGTGCCCTACATGCAGACTGTCCGCGGTCGGATCAAAGCCGATATAGAAGGTCGCCTTGCCCTCGTTTACGAGACGGCTCACCTCTTCCTCGTTGGTCACCTGTGCAATCAGCCCGCGGGCTTTGAGCTCATCGTAGCAATTCATCTCTTCTTCTCCTCTTTCAAAATCATAGATGGTTTCAGTATACCACGGCGCTTACATTCTCTCAAAGCGCATCATGCCGTTCTCGATTATCATCGCCGTGAGGTAGCCGTTTTCCTCGCCGCAGCCCGTGTCCAGCGCAATCGCCCCCTGCGCGGCAGCTGAAACCAGGTGCCGTAATTCGGGTGAAAGCGACTCTCGACGCCGCTGCCGTCCAAATAGGTGGGGCACTCCACGCGGTGATGCCCGAAGACTGTGAGCTTCCCCGCATAGTTGTTTTCTTCGATACAGCGATTCCCCCAGAGAAAGGTCTCCTGCTCGTTGTTCCAGATGACCTCATCCGCAATGTCCGCATGCACGGCAATGAAGTCTTGGCACTCATACCAAGTTCGGGTATTGTCCTTCAACCAGAGCGCGGTCTTTCCGGGAGAGAGCTTTCTCTCCTGCAGGGATTCAAGCGTCTCCTTGCCGCCGTTCTGCTTCCACAGCAGGCCGTTTGCAATCTGTCCCCTTGTTAAGAGCAGGGCATCGAGGAGCATCTGTTCGTGCTCGCCGCGAATGTATACAAAACGCTTCTCCATCTGTTCCGCAAGGTTACGGAGGGCAATGTAGGTCTCCGCCGGGGAAGTTCCGTAGTCGAGGGCGTCTCCGAGCACCACCAGTTCCTCTGTGGCCGGATCGAAATTCAACTCCTCCAGCATACCGCAGAGTGTCTCCGCCTCACCGTGGATGTCCGATAGTATGATTGTGCGCATGGCTTCTCCTCATAGACAACTTGCCCCGCCAAAGCGGCGGGGCAAGGATGCGCGTCAGAGCGACGCGATATCAATCAGTGTGAGTTCCTCTGCCTTCTGCTCGAGCGCAGTTGCGAGGGCCTCCGCGGTGTCGAGCGCCGTCAGCACATTGACGCCGGTCTCGACCGCATTTCTGCGAATCTCAAAGCCGTCCTTCTCGCGGTCCGCGCCCTCCGGCGGCGTGTCGATGACAAGGTCCATCTCGTGGCCCAGGATGAGATCCAGAATGTTCGGATGCTCCTGCTCAAGCTTTCTCACTTCGAGTGCCTTGATGCCGGCCTCCTTTAATACCTTCGCCGTGCCGCGGGTCGAGAAGATGCGGTAGCCGAGCGCCTCAAAGCGCTTTGCGATCGGCGCGATTTCCGCCTTGTCCTCATCGCGAACGGTAATGATCATGTTCTTGTACTTCGGGAGCTTCACGCCGGCGCCCTGGAAGGCCTTGTAGAGCGCCTCGTTAAAGCTCTTCGCGATGCCGAGGCACTCGCCCGTCGACTTCATCTCCGGTCCGAGGCTGATGTCGGCGCCGCGAATCTTCTCAAACGAGAAGACAGGCATCTTGACCGCAATGTAATCCGCCTCCTTCTGGAGACCCGGCTCATAGCCCAGTTCACGGATGCCGTGACCGCAGATTACGCGGGTTGCGAGCGGAATGATCGGAATGCCCGTGACCTTCGAAATATAGGGAACGGTGCGCGAGGAGCGCGGGTTCACCTCGATCACATAGACTTCCTCGCCCTTCGCGATGAACTGAATGTTGATCATGCCCTTTACGTGCAGCGCACGCGCGAGCTTCTCGGAGTAGTCGACAATTTTCTCCTTCACGGTCTCGGAGAGCGACTGCGCCGGGTAGACCGAAATCGAGTCACCGGAGTGAATGCCGGTGCGCTCAATGTGCTGCATGATACCCGGAATCAGGATATCCTTGCCGTCGCAGACCGCATCGACCTCAACCTCAATGCCCTGAATATACTTGTCGACCAGAATCGGGTGCTCCTGCGCATAGCGGTTGATGACACCGATGTACTCGTCGATGTCGTGGTCCGAAATCGCGATGCGCATGCCGGCGCCGCCAAGCACATAGGAGGGACGCACCAGCACCGGATAGCCGAGGCGGTGTGCAATCTCCTTTGCCTCTTCCGCCGTAAAGACCGTGCCACCCGCCGCGCGCGGAATGCCCGTCTCCTGGAGGATGGCGTCAAAGCGCTCTCTGTCCTCGGCCGCGTCGACATCCTCCGCAGCCGTGCCGAGAATCGGAACGCCCATCTTCATGAGCGCCTCGGTCAGCTTGATTGCGGTTTGTCCGCCGAACTGCACAACCGCGCCGTCCGGCTTCTCAAAGTTCACAATCGCTTCGACATCCTCCGGGGTCAGGGGCTCAAAGTAGAGCTTGTCCGCAATGTCAAAGTCGGTCGAGACCGTCTCCGGGTTGTTGTTGACGATGATGGTCTCATAGCCCTCTTTCCGGAAGGTGAAGGTGCAGTGCACCGAGCAGAAGTCGAACTCGATGCCCTGGCCGATGCGAATCGGGCCGGAGCCGAGCACCAGAACCTTCTTCTTCGGCTTCGTCTCCTCCGCCTCGTTCTCGCCGTCGTAGATGCTGTAGTAGTACGGGGTCTCCGCCGCAAACTCCGCAGCGCAGGTATCGACCATCTTAAAGCCCGGGTAAATCTTGAATTCCGCGCGCTTTGCCTTGACCTCGGCCTCGGTCTTGCCGCTGAGCGCCGCAATCACGTGATCCGGGAACTCAAAGCGCTTCGCATCGCGGAGCAGCTCCTCGGTCAGCGGTCTTCTGCGGAGCTCCGCCTCCATGCGGACCAGGCGGTCCAGCTTATGGATGAACCAGCGATCTATCTTTGTCAGCGCGAAGATATCGTCGTAAGAGAAGCCGCGGCGCAGCGCTTCTGCAATGACCCAGATGCGGCGATCGTCGACCACGCGCAACTCTCTCTGGAGCTCATCGTCGTCGAGGGACGCATAGTCATAGCTCATCAGGCTGTCCACGTGCTGCTCGAGCGAGCGTATTGCCTTCATGAGCGCGCCCTCAAAGTTCGTGCAGATGGCCATAACCTCACCGGTCGCCTTCATCTGCGTGCCGAGCGTGTGCTTTGCCGTAATGAACTTATCGAAGGGCAGGCGCGGCATCTTGACCACGCAGTAGTCGAGCATGGGCTCGAAGGAAGCGTAGGTCTTCTTGGTCACCGCGTTCTTAATCTCATCCAGGGTGTAGCCGAGCGCAATCTTCGCCGCGACCTTTGCGATCGGATAGCCGGTCGCCTTCGAAGCGAGGGCCGAAGAACGGCTGACGCGCGGGTTCACCTCAATGACACAGTACTCGAAGCTGTTCGGATTCAGCGCGTACTGCACGTTGCAGCCGCCGGTGATGCCGAGCTCGGTGATGATGTTGAGCGCGGAGCTGCGGAGCATCTGATACTCCTTGTCGCCGAGGGTCTGGGAGGGCGCCACCACAATCGAGTCACCCGTGTGCACGCCGACCGGATCCAAATTCTCCATGTTGCAGACCGTAATCACATTGCCCGCGCCGTCGCGCATGACCTCGTACTCAATTTCTTTCCAGCCCGCAATGCAGCGCTCCACAAGCACCTGTCCCACGCGGGAGAGACGGAGACCGTTCTGCAGTATCTCAACGAGGGCACGGCGATCCTCCGCGATGCCGCCGCCGCTGCCGCCGAGCGTATACGCCGGGCGCAGCACAACCGGATAGCCGATTTCCTCGGCAAACGCGATGCCGTCCTCGACATTCTCGACGACCTTCGACGCCGCGACCGGCTCGCCGATCTTCTCCATGGTCTCCTTAAAGAGCTCTCTGTCCTCTGCCTTCTTGATGGTCAGCGCCGTGGTGCCGATCAGGCGGACATTGTTCGCCGCAAAGAAGCCTCTCTCCTCAAGCTCCATCGCGAGATTGAGGCCCGCCTGGCCGCCGAGGGTCGGCAGCACGGAGTCCGGCTTTTCCTTTATAATCAGGCGCTCCAGTACCTCAACCGTCAGCGGCTCGATGTAGACATGGTCCGCAATATCCTTGTCCGTCATGATGGTCGCCGGGTTCGAGTTTAAGAGCACAACCTCTATGCCCTCTTCGCGGAGCGCACGGCAGGCCTGGGTGCCCGCATAGTCAAACTCCGCCGCCTGTCCGATGATGATGGGGCCGGAGCCGATCACCAATACTTTTTTGATTTCCGGATTCTTAGGCATGCTGCACCTCCATCATTTCAAGAAAGCGGTCAAAGAGATACGAGGTATCGTGGGGTCCCGGACAAGCCTCGGGGTGGAACTGCACGGTAAGAATGTTCTTGCCGCAGTAAGCGAGACCTTCGTTCGTACCGTCGTTGACGTTCACAAAGCGCGTCTCCGCGACCTTCGGGTCAAGGCTCTTGTCATCGACCGCGTAGCCGTGGTTCTGCGAGGAGATATAGGCTCTTCCGCTCACCAGATCCCGCACCGGATGGTTGCCGCCGCGGTGACCGTACTTCATCTTATAGGTCTTCGCACCGGTTGCGAGCGCCATGAGCTGATGTCCGAGGCAGATTGCGAATATGGGCATATCCGTGTCGTATAATTTTTTGATTTCCCGAATCAGCCCGACATTTTCCGCGGGATCGCCGGGGCCGTTCGTCAGGAAAATGCCGTCCGGCTTTTCCGTGAGTATATCCTCGGCGCGCGCATCCTGCGGCCATACCGTGAGTTCCAGGCCGCGCGCGCTGAGCTCGCGAAGCATGTTGCGCTTAATGCCGCAGTCGATAATCGCAACCTTTTTCCCCTTGCCGGGAATCACATACTTTTCCTTGCAACTCACACGGGCCACGGCGCCGAGCACTCGGTACTCCTTCATCCGCCGCAGAGCGTCTTCGCGGTCAAAATCCGGATTCGTGGTCAGGAAGCCGTTCATGGTACCGCGCTCCCGAAGGAGCTTGGTCAGTGCGCGGGTATCGATGCCCTCAATGCCGGGCACATTCTCCGCAACCAGGAACTGCTGCAGGGTTTCGCGGCTCCGGAAGTTCGATGCGAGCTCCGCGAGCTCGCGGACAATCAGGGCATCCGGCCATGCGCGCCCCGACTCCATGTCCTCGCGACACACGCCGTAGTTTCCAATCAGCGGATACGTCATTACAACTGCCTGCCCCGCATAGCTCGGGTCCGTCAGCACTTCGAGATAGCCGGTCATGGAGGTGTTGAAGACAATTTCACTCACCACTTCCTTGACTGCACCTATGCTTCTCCCGGTAAACAGTGTGCCGTCTTCCAGTAAAAGATACGCTTTCATCTGCAATCCTTTCTATAGTTCTGAGCCCAATGCGCCATTTTCTTCCGACCTACTATAGCAAAAAAGGAGCCCGCTGTCACTCTGAGAAATAGCAACCGGAGAAGACTTCGACCGCAGGGCCCGTCATGCGGAAATGTCCGTTTGCAAGGCGCTCGAGTTGTAAGCTGCCGCCGAGCAATTCCACCGTGACGCGCTCGGCTGCGAGGCCACGCTCCATCGCCGCAAAGGCAACCGCGGTTGCGCCCGTGCCGCAGGCCAAAGTCTCTCCGCTGCCGCGCTCATAAACCCGCATGTGAAGCTTTTCCGGACTCTCGATATAGAGGAATTCCGAATTCACGCCCTCCGGAAAGCGCGGGTGATGTTCGTAGGCCGGGCCGATTTCGTTGAGATTCAGGTCCCGCAGCGCCTCCAAACTGTCCACCAAGTAGACCGCATGCGGATTTCCCACGTTGACCGGCGTCATGCTTGTCTCAATGCCGTCCACAGTAATCGGCTCGACAAGTTCGCCGTCGAGTTTCACTTCGCCCATGTCGATGCTGACCTCACGCTCTGAGACCTCTGCCTCACGGAGTCCCGCACCGGTCTCAACCGCGAAGCGTCTTGTCTTCACCAGACCGTGGTCAAACGCATAGCGCGCCACACAGCGCACGCCGTTTCCGCACATCTTTCCTTCGGAGCCGTCCGCATTGAACATGCGCATGCGAACCGGTGCAATTTCCGAGGGGCAAATCAGAATCAGACCGTCGCCGCCCACGCCGAAGTGGCGGTCGGCAATGCGGACCGCAAGCGCCTCCGGATTCTCGACCCGCTCCGAAAAGCAGTCGATATAGACATAGTCGTTGCCGAGCCCCTGCATCTTTGTGAATTTCATGTGAACACTTCCTCTCATATGGCTTTCTTCCGCCGTTTTCGCTACAATATAAACAATAAGAACCGACTACACCCAGCGCATTTTCAAAGCTTGCCAAACGCAAGCGGAAAGGACTGACGATGAAACGACATTTTCTGCTTCTTCCGATTACGCTGCTCTCCCTCTCGCTCGCTTCCTGCGGCATGCAAGAGAGTTCAAGCGACCGGGATTCCTCCTACGTCGCAAAGAGCGCTGCCCAAAAACGAGACGATGGCTGTGTCCGAGGCCAAGTCCTATGATACTTACGACGGCAGCGCCGCCGGCAGCGACCTCATTACCCTCACGCGGGGCTCGAAAGAAGGACAAAAACTGGTCACAACCGTGAGTCTCGACATGGAAACGCGCGATCTGGACGCTTTCCTCAAAGAGCTGAACACTGCGACCACGGGAGCAGAGGGCTATTTCGAGAGTTCCTCGATGAGCGGCTCCTCCTACGATGCCATCGATAAGTCCCGCTCCGCGAGCTTTACGGCGCGCATCCCCGAAGATAAACTTGCGGCCTATTTGCAGCAACTCAAAGGTAGCGGCAACGTGCTCTCGGAGAACAGCTATGTGAAGGATGTGACGCTCGAGTATACGGATGTGGAGAGCCGCAAGCACGCGCTGACCGCCGAGCGGGATCGCCTCTATGAACTGCTTTCTCAGGCGGCATCGACCGAAGCCATACTCTCAATTCAGCAGCGCATCGGCGAAATCGACTCCCAGCTGGAATCCTACGAATCCCAGCTCCGCCACTTCGATAATTCGGTCAGCTATTCGACCGTGAACCTCTACGTCATGGAAGTGCGCGAGTTTCGCGCCGCGCAGAGCGACAGCTTTCTGCAGCGCGTCAAGACAGGCTTTAAGAACAGCGCCTACTTCGGCATAGAGCTTTGCACCACCGTTTTGGTTCTGCTGCTCGGCCTCTCCCCGATTTGGATTCCTGTCCTCATCCTGGTTCTTCTGCTGATTCACTTCGGAAAGAAGCGCCGCGAAAAAGAGGCCAAAGCTCGTGAAGAAGCGAAGGCCCGCCGCGAAGCGGCTCAGGCAGAAAAAGAAGCCGCCGCTGCCACCGAAAGCAATTCCGCTTCCTCCGAATCAAAGTAACCCCTGCTCCCGATAATATCCGGCAACATTCCGGAATCCTTGGAGCGCATTTTGGACCGTCGTCTCCGCGACACAGTACGCGAGACGCACATAGCCCGGGCACGCAAAGCTCGTGCAGGGCACGGTCAGAATGCGCTCCTCTTTTAATTTTGCCGCAAACGCCGCATCATCTCCGTTCGGAGCCTTTAAGAGCAGATAAAATGCCCCCCTCGGGCTTTACCAAGTGATAGCCCATGGCCGGAAGCTCCTTGAGCAATAAGGCACGGTTCCGCGCGTAGACCGAAAAGTCCGAATGGAATAAGTGAGCGCGCTTCAGTACGCGCTGCATGTAAGAAGGCGCGTTCACAAAGCCGGAAATGCGGTTCGCGATGACCGCCGCCCGGTAGATATCGCGGGACTCCGGTATGCTGTCCGGCAGAAGCAGCCAGCCGATGCGCTCGCCCGGCAGCGAAAGGGTCTTGGAATACGAGTAGACCACCGCCGCATGGGGCATAATCTTAGGCACCCACGGGACTTTGGCCCCGTCATAGACGAGTTCGCGATAGGGTTCGTCCGAGATTACGAGGATGCAGTTTCCGAATTCCCTCTCCTTTTCCGCGAGCACTGCCTGTATCCCGCGGAGCAGCTCCTCGGAGTAAATGACACCGCTCGGGTTATTCGGCGAGTTCAGGATGAGGGCCCGCGTCTTTTCGCCGATTGCCGCGCGGAGCGCATCGAGATCCGGGAGAAAAGTCTCGGGGTCGGTCGCAACCAACTTGAGCACAGCTCCGTAGTTCTCGACATAGTTCTTGTACTCCGAGAAATAGGGCTTAAAGCTCAGCACCTCATCTCCCGGGTTTAAGATAGTCTTTAAAAGGATGTTCAAAGCTGCCGCCGCACCCGTTGTCATGATGAATTGGTCGGCCCTATAGCGTTCTTCCGACTGCCAAGATACGGTCAGCGCGAGTTCTTTCCGAACATCGGGGAAACCTGCGTTATTCATGTAGCCGTGCACCATAACACTCGGCTCCTCGTCTATCACCTCGCGCATTGCCTGCTCGACACGTGGCGGCGCAGGCACATTCGGGTTCCCTAGGCTGAAGTCATAGACCTTGTCGCTGCCGTACTCCGCGCGAAGACGCTCACCCTCCTCAAACATCGCCCGAATCACGGAATTCTGTCCGAGCATCGCCTGCATCTGCCTTGAAATCATCCCCATTGTCTTTTTCCTCCGATGAACCAAGCGATCAGTCCGGTCTCCAGGAAATATACCCAGGTCGCAGGATTTGAAAACCAGGTCGTGAAAAACGATAACATGATATAAATCGAAAACTGCGCGTAGAACATACAGAAGACCGGACTGTGCTGTTCTCTGAGTTTCTTTTCTAAGCGCGCCGCGACAAATCCCAAGAGAGCGCAAAACGCAACCACCCCGAGTATGCCGAAGTCGTACCAGGCGTCATAAATCAGGGTGACGGTCGTGAGCTCGGTCTTGGTCACATAGAGCGGGAAGGCCGTTAGCTCCGGGCGAAGAAATTTGAGTCCGCTGAGCGCAATCAGCGGAAACAGCATTTTAAGACCGAAGCTGTGTTGCGGGAGCTCGCGAATCAGACAGTTTACATTGTCATAGTTATTCGCAATGTAAATGTAGGGCTGACTCACAAAGATCGGAAAATGACGCTTCATCTCAAAGATGCCGTTTAAATAGGAGACACTGTGTCCACGCGCCATGCTGAGGATGCCGTAGGCAGCGAGCAAAAGAGCGAAGCCGAGTACAGCGAGCGGACCGGGGATGGGGTCCCGCCGGAGCGTGAGCCAGGTAAAGGCCGCCATCAGAACCGCGAGCAGGAGCTGAAAGCGGGACACACAGAGCACGGGAATCAAAAGAGAGAGAACCACCGCGCCTGCCACCGCGACCGTTTCCGCACGCCCCCTGTGCCGCACCGCGGTCCGGTAAATCAAGGCGAGAGAAGGCACCAGCACACAGGAGACCGTGAGATAGTGAAGACCGCTCACATGGAAATAGGAGTAGGCGTGCGGCATATGGCGCACCAAAAAGGGTACAAAGCCCAAGATACGCGCCTCGATTAAAAAGGCCGCAAACGAAGCAAGGCTTAGGCCGATTACGGCAAAGAAGAGGCGCTCTTTACTTATCCCCGCGAGTCTGCCCTCCCGCTGTCTCCCACCCCGAAGGCCGGTCCCGCTCGCAAAGCGAAAAGCGAGATGAAAGGCCGAATAGGCGAGAAAGAAGGCCGCGAAGGTCTGCCATGCCCAAGGCCCCTGCAAGTACGAGAGTTTTAAGCAGGGATATTCCCTCTCCGCCCACAAAAGAAAGGGAAAAGAGGGCCAAGAGGTTCACTCTGCCGCCGTTTCTCCGCTTTTTCCCGACAAAAGAGAACAAGCGCTGCAAATAGCAGCGCTGTTCCGAGAGCAAATAATATTGTGTTCTCGCAAAGAGCACCGCTGCCGAATAGCAGAGAAGTATACGATCACGGCGTCTCCTCCGTGCTTCCGCTGCTGCTCTCGCCTGTGCTGTGTTCCGCCGCGCTTGTCGCGGAGGCGCTGCTGCCGCTCTCCGCACTTCGACTCTCCGCACCGCTCTCGCTCCCCGAGCTGCTCTCGCTCTCACTGCTGCTCTCCGTGCTCTGGCGGGACTCTGTCTCGCCTGAGCTCACGGTAATCGTCACTTCCGGAACGGAGGTGGCCGTGACCCCCTTCGGGAGTGTCACATGCAGCGGAATGAGATGCACGCCTTCGCCGAGAGAAGCGACTTCGACATAAGCGCCGAGAGAAGCCGTGTTCATATTTAAGAGATCGGTTGCGAGGCCCTGAACCGAGACCGAAACCGTCTCGGGGGTCATGGAATAGCGGTACTGGGACTTCGCGCCGCGAAGAGAAATTCCGCTGTTCAGCCCCAGTGTGAAGTTCCGGTCCGTGGTCGGTGTGATTTTGACCGTCACGGTAACGGCGGTGTTGCCGGTGGCCGTGATGCCGCTCGGCAAATAGTTCGCCACATCGATTTGGAAAACCTTGTCCTCTCGCGCACCTTCGATATTGAGGGCGGAGGCCGGGATGCTGAGTTCGGTGGTCTTATTCAAAAGAGTCGTGTCCGCCGAAGTCACCGGAATCGCGCGAACCGCACTCTCGATGCCGGTCATATTGAAGCCTGCCGCCGGCTCGCCCGAGGTCTGGAAACTCAGTGTCAGGCTCTTGCCGCGCAACATCGAGACTTCGTACTCCACTTCCTTCGGATCCACGGTGAGACGCTCATCGCTCAGCGAAATCTCATTGCCGTTTGCATCGTAGTAGATGACGGGTGCCGTGCCGGAGAAACTCTCCGTCGCGTCCGAGACCGGAATGCGAACGCCGACCGAGGAAATACGTCCCACCTCGGACTCCGGTCCGCTGACGCGCACCGAACGCGAACTGAGCGTGACGGCGCCCACCTCATAACCGCTCGCCGGCTCCCCTTCCTCATGGGTGTCGAGCGAGAATACCTTGTTCTGCACATTCTCCGTGTCCACGCGAATCACACCCGGGCGCGCCGTCGGCATACCGCCGATCAGATCGCGATTGCCGACCACTTCGACCATAACCGGGACAGCGCCCGTGATGTCGTAGAGATTCTCGAGGTCCACGGTTGCGCGGAAATCTTCCGCCTGAATTTTATAGGCATCTCTGGTTCTCACCTGATAGCTCACCGTGACGCTGTCGGAATTGGGCAGCGTGTAGGTTTTTCCGGCGCGTGTCAAAACACTCTCGTTCAGAACCGTGAGCGGCACCGTCTTGGTCCGAACCACCTCCGGATTCGAGATGTTCACGAGCAGAATCCAGATGACAAAACCCACCAGGAGAGAAATCAGCTTAAAGCGCCAATTACTGAGTATTATCTTTTTCATGCTTCTCTTTTCCCTTCAGGAAGTTCCATCCGTTAAAGGCAAAGTGCTTGCTTTCCGTCCCATACACAATCAGCGATAAGAGGAGCTCTCGCAGGTCCTCGGGCGTTGCCATGACCTCGAGTCTCCCTGCCCGCGCAACACTGACGCGTCCGGTCTCCTCGGATACCACGATCGTCACGGCATCGGTCGCCTCGCTGACGCCGATGGCCGCGCGGTGCCGGGTTCCGAGATCCTTCGAAATCCGCATGCTGTCGGAAAGCGGCAGATAACAGGTCGCCGAGACAATGGTGTTGCCGCGAATCACAACCGCGCCGTCGTGAAGGGGCGTGTTGTGCTCAAAAATGTTGATGAGCAACTGATTTGAGACGATCCCGTCGATGTCGATGCCGGTGCGCACAATGTCGTTCAGGGAAATCTTCTGTTCGATGACCATCAGCGCACCGGTCTTTACCTTGCCCATCTCAAACGAGGCGCGGACCAACTCATTGACCGTGTGCTCGGTGAACGAAGAGGCGGATCCGCTCTCTCCCATCAGTCCGTTTAAGAAAGAGAGTATATTCCGGTTTCCGAGCTGCTCGAGCGCGGAGCGGAGCTCCGGCTGGAAGATGATGATCAGCGCCGTCACGGCTATGGTCGTGATCTGACCGAGCAACCAGAGTATGGTGTCCAGATGAAAGAGGGTGCAAAAGCCGACAAAGGCGACAATCAGCAAGAGTCCGCGGAGCAGTATCCACGCCTTTGTGTCCATGACCCAGGTCAAAAACGCATAGGTCATCCAGGATATAATGCAAATCTCAATGATGCCCGTGAGCGAGAGCCGCGGCAAAAACTCCATTCCCGCGCTCAAATTCTGAAAGAACAGCTGCATGGCCTACCTCTTCGTCTCGCCTTCGTCCGCGCTTCGTTTCGAGCGCTTCGGCGTGTTGATTGTCTGCGTTTTGGGCTCCGGCGCCGCGACCGTGATCTTCGGCACCGCCTTTACATAATAGTAGTAGTCATCGTCCTCGAACTGCGAGTACTCCGTTCGCGTATAGTCGACGCTGAATACCAGAAAGCGGTAAAGTTCGGCGAGCAGACCCGCGAGCACGAGCCCTAAGAGCAGGGGCACGATATTGACACCGACACCGTACCAGAAATTCCCGAGAAAAAACACAAAGAGCATGGTGAGTATGCCAGCAAGTATACCTGCGTCCCAGGCATAATCCATAGACAGTCTCCGCACACACCAGACCACCAGCAGCGAAATCGAGAATGCCAGCAGGTAGAGAATCAGCGTCTTATCGAGCAGAACGCCGTTCAGCATCTGCAGGTACTTCTGCGCGACATCCACGGACTCCCCGTTGGTAAGCGGCGCCGCGTTGTTGTGTACATAGTTGATGATGTAGTAGAGGACAATGCCGCCGGAGAGCGGAATCACCGAGAACACCGAACCGCCGAGTCCCACCAGGATGGGCAGAGATACGGAAGCTTCAACTCAAAGAGCATCGGTGTCAGGATGAGAATGACGCTGTCCCGCGGAGAAAAGCCGTAGTAGAGCAGCGCGAGTACCAGGAGAAAGGCGAGCGTAATCAGCGCAAATTCCGCCGAGACCGCAAAAATATGGAGCAGCACGGCAATGCCGAGCACCACGCAGATACCGCCCCAGGGCAAAAAGGCCGAGAGCAGCGAAATGAGCAGCACAGCGACCGGCGCACGGAGGCGCCGCTCGTAGCCCATGCCGTTGTTCAGCAGCACAAGCGCAAGCAGCGCCGTCGAAAAATGCAGGACGGGAACAATGATATTCCCAAAGCGCGCATAACATGCACGCAGTTTCTCGCGAAACACAAACAAATTAAGCATTCGCGCCCTCCTCCTTTGCGAGTTCCTTGATTCTCTCCTCGGTGTCATAGCGCTTTTTAAGGCGATTCAAGCAGCGCAGATGTTCCGTGCGCCTCGCCGCCGATTTGTCATAACGCCGCCGGAACACAATGTAAGTCAGGATTTCAAACAGCAAGAGACCGACCACATATGCCACGCCGCAGCGCAGCACAAAGCGAAACACAATCAATACATTGACCGCATTTAAAATATGCTCTAAGTGATAGAGCGATACGATACCGAGTATCAGCGCATAGCTCAGGGTAAAACTCAAAAAGACTGCAAAAGGTGCATGCCGATATAGTCCCCTCGAAAATATTCTTTCGCGGGACGCTCCCATTCGTCTGCACTCTTCTCGTATTTTGCGATTTCATGCATCAGACGTATCTTATCTTCACGCAGCATAAAAACCTCCGTTCACGGCTTTCAGTATAGCACATCGGAACTCTCATTGTCACCGCTTGTGTGCCGTGCTAAAATGACTGGAAGCGTAGGCATTAAGGAATGCATCAGACAACCATGACAGGAGGTCTATACATGGGAGAAGTATTTGTAAACCGCCACCCGCTGGTACAGCATAAGATTACCCGTCTCCGCGACAAGACGACCGGAACCAATGAATTTCGCAGCTTGGTCGAGGAGATCAGCATGCTGATGGGCTACGAGGCCCTTGCGGATTTGGAGACCGAGGATATTGAGGTCGAGACCCCGCTTGAACGCACGCCTTCGCCGGTCATTGCCGGCAGAAAGATGGCGGTCGTGCCGATACTCCGCGCAGGTCTCGGCATGGTTAACGGCATCCAGGCTCTTGTTCCGACCGCTAAGATAGGCCATATCGGTCTGTACCGCGATCCGGAGTCTCACGAGCCGGTCGAGTACTACTGTAAACTCCCCCACGCCGATTGAAGAGCGCACCATTGTGGTCACAGACCCCATGCTCGCAACCGGCGGTTCCGCCTGCGATGCCATTCGCATGATCAAGCAGCACGGCGGCAAGAAAATCAAGTTCATGTGCATCATCGCAGCGCCGGAAGGCTTGGAGCGCCTTCAGAAAGCGCACCCCGACATCCAGATTTATGTGGGGCACTTAGACCGCCAGTTGAACGAGCACGCTTACATTCTCCCGGGTCTCGGCGATGCGGGCGACCGCATCTTCGGCACGAAGTAAATCAGGTGCACCAAACGAAAAAAGGCAGGGCGAATTCGCTCTGCCTTTTGTATTTCCATCCTTTGATTCGCCCTTTCCTTTTTACCGACTCTCTTTGTCCCATCACTTTAGCTTTGCTTCGACGGCTTCGAGAAGCAAAAGAGATATACGCCGAAGCCGAGCTTGATTGCCGCATCCGCATAAGCGGTGCAGACCAGCGGAAGTTCCGGAAAGGCATAGCCGAGCACAACATTCACGGTGGAAACAAGACTCAGAACAAGCATCGATTTCCCGTGCACATAATAAAAAGGCAGGAAATGAAGCGCGGTGGCGAGTAAGGCGCCGAGCCAGATGCGTCTCCAGTTTTCGCTTGCGAAATACGGTCCGCCGAACAGGGACATCAGCACAAACAGCGAAATGACTGCGTAAAATCCCACCTTTCTTTGGAACGGACTCGAGGGGCCGTCTGAGAAACGCTTCAGAAGACTTTTATTCGCATTGATAGAGAAAAACGCTGTGATATAGCCCAGGCTGAACACCGGCATATTGATGATTTGTTTTCCGCCGATCAGCGCGGCCGCAAAAATCACCAGTGACACCGCAATCAGCCAGAGTCCGCAGGCTCTCTTATGATTGAATGCGAGTATCTCTCCCCTCGGTTGCAGTAAAGACATAGCTTCTCTCCTTGCTGTCTCGCTCTCTCTTTATGTTTCCGGGAACAGCGTATCCGCGTAGCGCACGGTGTCCATGGCTTCTTTCGCGTAGCAGTCCGCACCGATATCATCCGCGTATTCCTTGGTCATGACAGCGCCGCCGACCACAACCTTTGCGTCCGGCTTTTTCTCGCGAAGCAGCTTGATGGTCGACTCCATGTTGACAACGGTCGTCGTCATCAGGGCACTGAGCCCCACCAGTTTCACATCGTGCTGCAGCGCGGTCTCGACAATCGCCTCTGCCGGCACATCGCGACCCAGATCATACACTTTATAGCCGTAGTTCTCCATGAGCACCTTCACAATGTTCTTGCCGATGTCGTGAATATCGCCCTTCACGGTCGCGAGAATCACACTGCCGCGTTCCTTCCGAGCGGTACCGCTCATCGCGCTCTTAACGACCTCAAAAGCTGCCTTTGCCGCCTCAGCCGCCATGAGAAGCTGCGGCAGGAAGAGCGTCCCCTTTTCAAAGCCCTTGCCCACCACATCGAGGGCGGGAATGAGCTCTTGATTCACAATGTCGAGCGGTGCTTCCCCCTCGGCGATGCGGCGCGTGGTCTCCTCCCGCGCCTTCTCGCCGAGGCCGAAGCGAATGGCATCGATGAGGGGAAGCCTCCATGCCCTCCGGGGCTCCGCACCGCCGCCCCTCGGCTGTGCCGGGGCGCCGGATGCCGCCGTAGCTCCTTTGCCCGCAAATATATTGCTCTTGCCCGCATATTCCGCGATATAGCCCTGGCACTGCCGGTCGAGTCCCGAGAGCGCGAGGTAAGAGCGGTAGGCCGCCATCATCGCCTCGTTATTCGGATTGATAATCGCGCAGGAGAGTCCGCTCTTCATGGCGAGCGCAAAGAAAAAGCTGTTGATTAACTCGCGCTGCGGCAGGCCGAAGGAGATGTTGCTGACACCAAGAATCGAGTGCCCGTGCAGCTCATCCCGGACGCGGCGCAGCACCTCAAGCGTCACGTTGGCGGAGTTATCGTCGGTCGAAATGGTCATCGCGAGGCCGTCTATGATGATATCCTCCGGCGGAATACCGTACTCCGCCGCGCGCGCGTAAATCTTCTTCGCGACGCGCATGCGCCCCTCGACATCCTCAGGAATCCCCTCTTCATCGAGGGCAAGACCTACCACCACGCCGCCGTACTTTGCGACCAGCGGGAGTACGGTCTCAAGGCTCTCCTCCTTGCCGTTTACGGAGTTAATCATCGCCTTGCCGTGGTAGAGACGAAGGCCGCGCTCCAATGCCTCCAAATTTGTCGTGTCGAGCTGGAGCGGCAGCGCCGTGACGCCCTGGAGTCTGGTCATCACCGTCTCCAGCATCTCCGGCTCGTTGATTTCCGGAAGACCCACGTTCACATCCAGCATATCGGCGCCCGCTTCTTCCTGCTCTATGCCCTGCTCCAAGATGTACTCGATATCGCCCGTTCGGAGCGCCTCTTTAAAACGCTTCTTGCCGGTCGGGTTGATGCGCTCGCCTATGATGATGGGGCGCTTGCCGAGCTCTACCGTCTGCGAGAACGAAGAGACCACGGCGCGATGCTTTTTTACCGGCGCTTCGAACGGAAGGGCGCGCGTCGCTTCGATTTCGAGGCGAATGTGCTCCGGTGTGGTGCCGCAGCAGCCGCCGAGCACGTGGACACCGAGCTCCGCAATTTTCTTCATCTCCGCGGCGAAGTCCGCCGCGCCGAGATCGTAGTAGGTCACGCCGTCCTTCGCATGCGGCAGTCCGGCATTCGGATTTACAATGATGGGAAGCGAGCAGACTTCGCGGAGCTGTTTCACAATCGGGTAGAGCTGCAGCGGGCCGAGGCCGCAGTTTACGCCGAGTGCATCGACCCGAAGGCCCTCTAACATGGCCGTGACACTCTCCACCGTGCCGCCGGTCAGCATCTTCCCCTTCTCGTCAAAGACCGTTGTGACAAAGACAGGGAGCTCCGAGTTTTCCTTTGCGGCCAGCACCGCAGCCTTTGCCTCCATCGCGTCGGACATGGTCTCGATCAGCACGAGATCCGCGCCCTCTTCCTTGCCCCAGCGCACCACTTCCGCAAAAATCGCAACACAGTCCTCAAAGGCAAGATCGCCCATCGGCTTTAAGAGGCGGCCGGTCGGGCCCAAGTCCAGCGCGACAAAGCCGTCCGTACGGCCGCTGCGCTGAAGTCCCGTTTTTACATGGCGGACCCCCGCTCGGACAATTTGCTCGAGCTCTGCCCTGTCCGCATAGTGCAGGCGGTTTGCGCCGAAGGTATTGGTATTGACAATGTCGGCGCCCGCGCGGAAGTAGGACTCCGCAATTTCTATCACATCTTCCGGGCGCTCCAAGTTCCAGCGCTCCGGCAGTTCTCCGCCCTTTAAGCCCTTTTCCTGCAGGAGGGAGCCGGTTCCGCCGTCACAGTAGAGCCACTCCTTGCCGAGACAGGCACGTAAATCTCTCTTCTCCATCTCTTTGATCTCCCTCTCTTATCTCCGAAAAACTACAGTCTCTTTTTCCGCAGCTCTCACAGCCCTGAATCAGGCAGTGGGAGTCTTCCGTCGAAACCCCGATCAGCGCCGTCACCGACTTGGTCGGCATCATCAAAAGGCTCTCGGTCAGGGTAATTCCCGTATTCTTCTGCACTTCGAGTACGCGAAACAGCTCGGGTTGAATTGCGAGCGGCAAATCACCGTAGCCCGGCGAGAAGCGCGGGCGCAGGAATTTCCCTTCCGCAGCCGCTTCTTCCTTGAGTTTCCGGTTCAGTGCGTCGCAATAACTCTCAATCAGCATGGCGCCCGCGGCTTGGTAGATGACAGCCCGGCTCATGCGCCCGATTGCCGATGCGCGTGCCGCGAGCCTGTCCATCGCAAAGCCTATGGTCGCCGCCATGAGATAGGCCTCGTCGCAGCCGCGCATGTTCCGGGCGAGCGCCCGGCTCTCAAGCTCCATGTCGCCGATGCGAAAGCGCTGCTCGCCGAGAAATTCGAGCGGAAAGCGCCGCGCGACCGAGCGTAGCTCCGCCTGCGCCACCAATTCCCCGACACAGCGCTCCACGACTTCTTTCACTTCGCCCTCCGGTATTCCCTTTCGGTAACCGAGGTAGCGATACACCTCGCTGTAATCGAGTTCCAATTCCCGCGCATCCATCAGTCGACAATCTCCGAGAGCTGGTTTAAAATGCGCTCCGCAATCTGCGGGCGGTTCATCGTGTATACATGGATATGGGTCACGCCGTTCGCAATGAGGTCCACAATCTGCTCTGCCGCATAGATGACACCCGCCTGCTCCATCGCCTCTTTTCGCTCACCGAAGCGATCCACAATCGCGCGGAAGCGCTGCGGCACCGCCGTGCCGGACATTGCGACCGAGCGCTTTAACTGCTCTGCTCTGGTAATCGGCATGATGCCCGCGATGATCGGAACCGAGATACCCTTCTCCCTCGCGCGGTAGAGGAAGTTATAAAAAATATTGTTGTCAAAGAAAAGCTGGGTTGTCAGGAAGTCGAGACCCGCATCCACCTTCTCCTTTAAGAACTGAATATCGTCCTCCTTGTGCTCGCACTCCACATGTCCCTCCGGATAGCAGGCACCGCCGAGGCAGAAGAAATCGCCCTCTCTCCTTGATGTCGCGAATCAACTGTACCGCATAGCGGTAGTCTTCCGAGCGCGTGCCGTCCTGCGGTAAATCTCCGCGGAGCGCGAGGATGTTCTCGATGCCCTTCTCCTTGTAAAGCGCAAGCATTTTGCTCACGTGCTCCCGCGAGGAGGAGACGCAAGTCAAGTGCGCAAGCGTCGGAACGCCGTAGCCGTTCTGAATCTCCGCCGCGATCTCCGCCGTAAAGTCACCCGTGCCGCCGCCCGCGCCGTAGGTCACGGACATGAAGTCCGGATGCAGTGCCGCTATCTTCTTTGCATTCGCCGCAGTCGCCTCGTATTTCTCGGAGGTCTTCGGCGGAAATACTTCAAGTGAGAGTGTAACCGGTTTTTTTCTTTCAATAACTGACTGATTTTCATATAAAAAGCCCCTCCCTGTGATTGCTTCATTTTAGCACAGGGAGGGGCCGCTGACCTATGAGATTATACTATCGCAGTCCATTCATTCAATTAATAATGGTGTTTGATCGGATTCTCGTAGCGCGAGTGCACGGGACGGTTTTCCTTGAGGCTCTCCTTCAGTTCCAGAATGCGCTGATTTATGCTGCCGCGGAAGCGGAGTTTCACGTCCTTTTCCGCGAGTATGAACTTGCCGTCCACCAGAATGTCCGCGAGCTCCAGGATGCGCCTGGTCGCCTCGGTATGACAGCGGCTGTTCGTTTCATCGAGCAATTCCTCAAAGGTATAGCCCGAGTATATCCAAACGGTCGCATGCGGCACCTCGTGCTTAACCCGCTCCAAAAACGGCAGGAGGGCACGTTGGTTCTGCGCCTCCATGGGCTCGCCGCCGAGCAGCGAGAGCCCGTCGATATAGGAGGGGCGCAGATGCTCTATGATATCGTCCTCGACCTCTCTCGTGAAAGGGTCGCCGAAATTAAAATCCCAGGTCTCCTCGTTAAAACAACCCGGACAGTGGTGCGTGCACCCGCTCACAAAGAGCGAGATGCGCGCGCCTATGCCATTTGCCGTATCCGCATAAAATACCTGTCCGTAATTCATTCTTCCTCCCGGACTTCTCAGTCCTCGACGCTCTTACAACCTGCCTCCCGCTTTGCGGTCGAGACATGCAGGACGCGGTCGCGAATCTCCTGCGTTCTTCCCTGGTTCCAGAACTGCGTGCCGATGTAGCCGCAGGTTCTCCGCGCGACAAAGAGCTTCTCCTGATCGTGGTTGCCGCAGTTCGGGCACTCCCAAATCAACTTGCCGTTCTCGTTCTCGCGAATCTTAATCTCACCGTCGTAGCCGCAGACCTGGCAGTAATCGCTCTTCGTGTTGAGCTCCGCGTACATGATGTGATCGTAAATATAACGCATCATCGAGAGCACCGCCGGGATATTGTTCTGCAGATTCGGCACCTCGACATAGCTGATGGCACCGCCCGGGGAGAGCTTCTGGAAATCCGCCTCAAACGAGAGCTTCTGGAAGGCATCGACCTTCTCGCTCACGTGGACGTGGTAGCTGTTGGTGATGTAGTTCTTGTCCGTGACACCCGGAATGATGCCGAAGCGCTTCTGCAGGCTCTTTGCGAACTTGTAGGTCGTGGACTCCATCGGCGTTCCGTAAATCGAATAGCTGATGCGCTCCGCCTCGCGCCACTCCGCGCACTTGTCGTTCAGCTTCTGCATGACCTTGATTGCGAACGGACGGCCGATTTCCGCGTCGGTGTGGCTCTTGCCCGTCATCCGCATGCACATCTCATAGAGACCCGCATAGCCGAGCGAGATGGTTGAATAATTGTCAAACAGGAGCTTATCAATGGTCTCGCCCTTCTGTAAGCGCGCCAGTGCACCGTGCTGCCAGAGTATGGGGGCAACGTCGGAGACAGTGCCGAGCAGTCTCTCGTGGCGGCAGCGCAGCGCGCGGTGGCAGAGCTCCAGTCTCTCCTCGAGTATCTCCCAGAACTTGTCCATATCGCCGTAAGAAGAGCAGGCAACATCGACGAGGTTAATGGTCACGACGCCCTGGTTGAAGCGGCCGTAGTACTTGTGTGCGCCGTTCTCGCCGAGTCCCTCGAGATCCGGGGTCAGAAGGAGCGGCAGCCCATGCACGGGTACACATCGCCGTTCTTGTACTCCTTCATCTTCTTCGCCGAGATGTAGTCCGGCACGAGACGCTTCGCGGTGCACTCCGCAGCGAGCTCGGTGAGCTCCCAGTACGGCGCGTCCTCGCTGATGTTGTCCTCATCCAGAACGTAGATCAGCTTCGGGAAGGCCGGGGTAATCCAGACACCCTTCTCGTTCTTGACGCCGCGCATTCTCTGCAGCAGCACTTCGCGGATGATGCTCGCGAGGTCGTCTCTTAAGCGGCCCTCCGGAACCTCGTCGAGGTACATGAACATGGTCACGAAGGGAGCCTGACCGTTACAGGTCATGAGCGTAATCAGCTGGTACTGAATGGTCTGGATACCGCTCCGAACCTCTTCCTGCAGTCTGCGCTCGGTGATGCGGTCCACAATCTCATCGTCCGCGGACTCGCCGCAGAGTTCTCTCTCCTCCAGGACCGCCTTGCGAATTTTCTGACGGCTCACATCGACAAAGGGCGCGAGATGCGAGAGCGTAAAGGACTGTCCGCCGTACTGGTTCGAAGCGACCTGTGCGACAATCTGGGTCGTGACATTGCAGGCCGTGAAGAAGCTGTGCGGCTTCTCGATCATGGTCTCGCTGATCACGGTGCCGTTCTGCAACATGTCCTCCAAGTTGATGAGGTCGCAGTTGTGCTCGCGCTGCGCGTAATAATCGGAGTCGTGGAAGTGAATCAAGCCCTCCTCGTGCGCCTTCACAATCTCCTCGGGGAGCAGAATGCGGCGCGTCAGGTCCTTCGAGACTTCTCCCGCCATGTAGTCGCGCTGGGTCGAGTTGATGACCGGGTTCTTGTTCGAGTTCTCCTGCTTCACTTCCTCGTTCGCCTGATCGATCAGGGAGAGTATGCCCTCGTCCGTCGTATTCGCATGACGCGCAAGGCTTCTCTTATAGCGGTAACGAATGTACTTCTGCGCAACCTCAAAGCCGCGCATCTCCATGATGCCGGTTTCGACCATCTCCTGGATGTCCTCGACGTTGACGGCGCGCTTAATGTTCGCAACCTCTGCGGCAATCTTATCCGCAATCGCCTGAATCTGGTAGGTGTTCATCTGGTGAATTCTGTCCACCTCGCGGTTTGCCGCCTCAATCGCATTCACGATTTTTTCGATGTCAAACTCCACTTCCTGGCCGTTGCGCTTAATGACATTGGTTCTGACCTTGGTTTCCATCCCGTTCCCCTCTTTCACGGTTCATCTCCACTAGATGTGGAGTATCAATAAAACAGAAGCCCCATAATTGGGGCTTCTATAGTGTACCGCTCTTGACTGGAATTGAAAACATGGCAAAGCGCCGAAACAGAGCGAGAAAACTCCAGTAAGTGCGTTTGTACCCTCGTCAGAGTTCACAAGATTCAAAAAGTAATGGGCAAATTACACAAGTTTTGTGTCGACTTTTCGGCAAGACACCACATCTAGTGTTTCAGAAGCACATCCTGTGGTTTATGTCGGGGCGAGCGGCAGTTCAAACCAAAATACCACGCCGTTCTCGGCATTTCGCACGCCGCAGGGCATATTAGTGTTGGGTCATAATCGCGCGCACAATCGAGAGCCCGATTCCGCTCCCGCCGTACTTCCGGGTGTGCGCCTTGTCGACTTTGTAGAACTTCTCAAACACACGCTCCAAATCGGCCTCCGGTATCGGTTTTCCGCTGTTAAAGACCTCACAGTGCGCTCGCTCCCCTTCGACGCGAAGACTCAGCCTGACCTCGCCGCCCTCGCTCACATGATGATAGGCATTGCTCACGTAATTCATGAGCACTTCGTCGATGCGGAAGGCATCGGCGCGCACCAAAAGCGCTTCCTTCGGCGCAAGCAGCAAACTCTTTGCCCCGCTCTCCTCTGCGAGCACCTGTGTTTTCCGGAGCACGCTCTCCGCGCTCTCCCGGAGATCAAAAACTTCGAGATTCAAGTCCGGGCGCTCGGATTCCAACTGCGAAAGTGTGAGCAACCGGCGCACCAACTTGTTCATGCGCTCCGCCTCGTCGAGAATCACGCCGAGATACTGTTCACGCATCTCTTTCTCCTCGCAAAGCCCGTCCGCAAGGCCCTCCGCATAGCCCTGAATCAGGGCAATCGGGGTTTTCAGCTCATGGGAGACATTCGCGATGAACTCCCGCCGCATCTCATCGATTTCTTCCTTGCGCGCAAGATCGTCGCGCAGCTTGCGGTTCGCTTCCCTTAAGTCCAGTATGGCCCGTTCCAGCTGTTCCGCCATGCTGTTCATGTTTTTGCCGAGCACACCGATCTCATCCTCGTTCTGACCGCGGTAGCGCTCCGAAAAATCCATGTGCCCCAGTTTTTCGGAGAGGGCCGCGAGCGAGCGTATGGGACCCGTAATCCGGGAGGTCATGCCCCAGACCAAAAAGACACCAAACAAAAGCGTCAGCGCTCCCACATAGAAGAGAAAGCGGTTTGCGAGCCGCACACTCTCCTTGAGATTCGCAACCGGCGTGGTCATGAGCAGCAGGGTCTGGTTATCCGAGAGATAGGCAAAGCAGTCAATGTTCGCGCTCTGGCTGCTCGCATCATAAGCCTGCACAATGGTGTAGTTCTCGCTTCGCTTAACACCCGGGTCTTGCTGTCATCTTCCTGTTGAAAGAGATAGCGCTGTACCCTTTGATAGAGCCTGCTCTTTCCGTTCTCGCTGCTCTGTAAGAGCTTTGAGTTCGCCGTGTCCACAATCGCCACCATGATGTTGTAGCGGCTGCTGTAGGTGCGGAGCAGCTCTTCCATCTCCGCGGATTCCGCCCCCTTCTCCGCGGCGAGCACATCGAGATCCCGGTAGGCACGCTCAAGATCTCTCACCTTCTGATTGCGGTAAAAGCGCTCCAGACCGAAGCTGTTTGCAAGGAGCAGCCCCGCCATGAGCAGGGTGAGCACCAGAAAAATCAGCGCCGTAAAGCGCAGGCGTATCGACTGTTTCACGCCTCCTCCGGCTCGAATTTATAGCCCATGCCCCAGATGGTGCGTATGTATGCACCCTTCTCTCCCATCTTGGCCCGGAGTTTCTTCACATGTGTGTCTATGGTGCGCGCATCGCCGAAGTAGTCGTAATTCCAGACGTGGTTCAAAATCTTTTCCCGCGAGAGCGCTATCCCCTTATTTTCGAGGAAATAGCGGAGCAACTCGAATTCCTTAAAGCTGAGATCGATACTCTTTCCGTCCACGCTGACTTCGTGGGCGCGCTCGTCGAGCCGTATGCCGGCAATCTCTATCACGACGCCCTCCGGATTCGCCGCGGTGCGCTTTAAAACGGCCTCGACGCGTGCCATGAGCACTTTCGGGCTGAAGGGCTTTGCGATGTACTCGTCCGCGCCGAGCGAAAAGCCCCGAAGCTCATCCCTCTCCTCGCTCCGCGCGGTGAGCATGAGCACCGGCACTTCCGAAATGCGGCGCAGCTCCTTCAAGGTCTCAAAGCCGTCGAGTTCCGGCATCATAACATCCAAAAGCACGAGGGCAATATCGGGTTCCCGCTCGAAGACCGCGAGCGCCTCCGCGCCGTTCTCCGCCTCCAGGACCTGATAGCCCTTGACCCGCAGATAATCGCGGACGAGGGCGCGCATGCGCGCCTCATCGTCCGCAATCAAGATCTTAATCGTTTCGTTGTTCACGCCTGATTCTCCCGGAAGCAGAGAGAGAGCTCCTCCAGCTGCTTCTCCTCGACAATATCCGGTGCGTTCATCATGAGATCCGAAGCGTCCTTGACCTTCGGGAAGGCAATGACATCGCGTATCGTGTCCGCACCCGCCATGAGCATCGCCAGGCGGTCAAGGCCGTAGGCAAGACCCGCGTGCGGCGGCACACCGTAGCGGAAGGCATCGAGCAGGAAGCCGAAACGCTCCTCCGCAACCTCTCTCGTGAGACCCAGCACCTCGAACATCTTCTCCTGCACATCCGAGCGGTGTATACGAACCGAACCGCCGCCGATCTCATTGCCGTTTAAGACAATGTCATAGGCCTCGGCGCGGACCGCACCCGGATCGCTGTCAATCTTATCCCAGTCCTCTTCCATGGGCATCGTGAAGGGGTGGTGCATCGCCTTGAAGCGCGCCTCTTCCTCCGACCACTCAAGGAGCGGGAATTCCGTAATCCAGACAAAGCGGAACTCGTTCTTGTCGAGGAGTTCCAGCTGGCGCGCAAGCTCCACGCGGAGCGCACCGAGCACGTCAAAGACCGTCTTGTTCTTATCCGCCGCGAAGAGCAGAAGGTCGCCGTTCTTGCCGCCCATGGCCGAAACGAGCGCCTGCATCTCCTCTTCCTTCATAAACTTCGCAAACGAGGACTTCAGGCTTCCGTCCTCCTGAATCGCGACATAGGCGAGGCCCTTTGCGCCGTAGCCCTTTGCAAATTCGACAAGCGCGTCGATCTTCTTTCTCGGCATATGGCCCTGGCCGTCCACGCGTATGCCGCGCACGCTGCCGCCCGCCGATAGCGCGCCCGCAAAGACCGCGAACTCGCAGTCCTTGACAACCGCCGAGACATCCGTGAGTTCCATGCCGAAGCGAAGATCCGGCTTGTCGGAGCCGTAGCGCTCCATCGCCTCTCTCCAGGTCATGCGCTGAATGGGAAGCTGCACCCTCGACGCCGAGCACTTCTTTGAACAAGCTGTGCAGAAGTTTCTCATTGACTGCGAGCACATCGTCCGCATTCACAAAGGAAAGCTCCATATCGACCTGGGTGAACTCCGGCTGGCGGTCCGCGCGCAGGTCCTCATCGCGGTAGCAGCGCGCCAGCTGGAAGTAGCGGTCGTAGCCGGAGCACATGAGCAGCTGCTTTAAGAGCTGCGGGGACTGCGGCAGCGCGTACATGCTGCCCGGGTGGACACGGCTCGGCACCAGGTAGTCGCGCGCGCCCTCGGGCGTCGACTTAATCAGGGTCGGGGTCTCGATCTCAAGAAAGCCCTCGCCGGTCATAAAGCGGCGAATCTCCGCCGCGATTTTGGAGCGCAGCATGATTCTCGCCTGCAGGTCCGGACGGCGAAGATCGAGGAAGCGGTACTTTAAGCGCAATTCCTCGCGCGTCTTCGTGTTCTCCTCAATCGGGAAAGGCGGGGTCTCGGACTCCCGAGAGTATGCGCAGTGTCTTTGCCCGCACCTCGAGCTCACCGGTCGGGAGCTTCGGGTTCGGGTCCGAGCGGCGCTCAAGCCGTCCCTCGACCGCAATGCAGTACTCGCTCTTTAAGCTCTGTGCCTTGCGGAACACCTCTTCTCCGCAATCCTCTTCCTCGAAAATGAGCTGGAGCAGGCCGCTGCGGTCGCGAAGATCGGTGAAAACGACGCCGCCCTTATTGCGGCTGCGCTGCACCCATCCCATGACCGTGACTTCACTGCCGAGCTCCGCTCCCACCACTTCGCCGCAGCGATGTGTTCTCTTCAAGCCTCTCATTGACTCCGACATACTGTATCTCCCCTCTTACGCCTCAAAATAATCCCGGAAATCCGTATAGCCCTGCTGCGAGAGCTGGTCTCGCTGAAACTTCTTGTTCTTTGCCATCTTGGTGACCAGCACATCCTTGCCGGCCTCGCGCTCGCGCTCCGCTTCGAGCAGCGCCTCGCCGCGTCGCGCTGCACTGAGCTTCTTATCGAGCAGAATCGCGACCTTCTCCTTCTGCGAGGGAATCACGTACTGCTGATCCATGAGATTGCGATGATGCGCTCAAAGCCGATCGAGAAACCGCAGGCCGGGACATCCGTGCCCGTGAACTTGCCGACCATCTTATCGTAGCGGCCGCCGCCCGCAACCGAACCGCCGAAACCTTCCATCGAGACTTCGAAGATGGAGCCCGTGTAGTAGCCCATGCCGCGCACCAAGGTCGGATCGAACTGAATCTTGACCGCGCCGCCGCTCACGCTCTTAACAGCCTCCATAATCTCCGCAAGGCCCTCCGCGGTGCCTGCCTCAAGGAAATCGCCGAGGGTTTCGCCGAGTCCGCGCACCGCCGCCGCATCGTTCCCGAGATTTTCAAGAAGCCCCAGGTACTTCTCCGCGGATGCCTCGCTCGCGCCGTTCTCAATGAGCTCCGCGCGGACACCTTCCATGCCGATCTTATCCATCTTGTCGAGCGTAATCAAAACGCTGTCCTCCTGCCCCGCCGGGGAAGCCCGCAAAAGCCACCATGGCGCGCAGTATCTTTCTGTCGTTCACACGGACCAGGAAGTCGTTGGTCGGAACCAGCTTCTTTAAGGTCTTCGCGATTGCGAGGATCAGCTCGATTTCGGCGAGATTGCTCTCCTCGCCGAGGATATCGATGTCGCACTGGGTGAACTGGCGGTATCTGCCCTTCTGCGGACGGTCCGCTCTCCAGACCGAGCCGCATTGCAGCGCCTTAAAGGGGCTAGGCAGCTTTGCCGCATTGTTCGCGTAGTAACGGGTCAGCGGAAGCGTCAGGTCGTAGCGGAGACCACTGTCGCAAAGATCCTCCTCGCCCGCCGCCTCCGAGAGGCGGAGCTTCTCGCCGCGCTTTAAAATTTTGAAATCAGCTTCTCGTTGTCGCCGCCCTGCTTGCTCGTCAAGTTCTCAATGTGCTCCACACAGGGGGTCTCCATGGGGGTGAAACCAAAGCTGCGGTAGGTCTCCTTGATGACACCGATCAAATAATCCCGCAAGGTCATCTCGTCCGGCAGAATATCCTTCATTCCTGTGACCGGCTGCTTCTTTAAACTCATCGCCTTACCCTCCTTCTCTCCGATTGGCACTTCTCCGTATCGTCTCTATCTCTTTATCTTAGCACATCTCCGCCGAGGGCACGCTCCTTTTTGCGAGCATCTCCTTGAGACGTTCCACATAGAGTCCGGGATCCTTTACATTCTCGAGGCGATCGTATTGCCCGGCGGCGCGCATCACCCGCGTTGTCGTTCCCGCGCCGCAGCCTACAATGGTCTCGAGTTCTTCCATGATGAGAATGTTGTAGAGGCCCTCCTTGCCCTTTTTACACCAGCCCACATTCTCCAAGTTTCCCGCCATATTTTTTTGGCGGTAGAGGTAATAGGGCGAGAGCCCCATCTCCTCGCAGTAGGAAGAAGCGAGCTCCACCATGCGGTTCGCGTCGCCGTAGCTGACATCCGCATAGTCTTCGCGCTTTGTGTTGAGGCGCGCCGCACGCTTTAAGGCGAGACTGTGTATGGTCACATCGTCCGGCGAAAGCGCGCGTATGCCCTCCATGGTGCGCCGCACATCCGCCTCGCTCTCGTTCGGAAGCCCCATGATGAGGTCGGTGTTGATATTGTCAAAGCCGAGCTCCCTCGCGAGCCGAAAGCTCTCCGTGAACTGGTCGACCGTATGAAAGCGCCCGATTAGGTCAAGGGTCTCTTGCTTTAGGGTCTGGGGATTGATGCTGATGCGGTCTGCACCCTGTTCTTTTAGGACAATCAGCTTCTCGCGGCTTATGCTGTCCGGGCGTCCGGCCTCAACCGTAAACTCCCGAAGCGCCGAGAGATCGAAGAGCCCTCTCACAAAAGCCGAGGAGATCCTCGAGCTCCGCGGCGCTTAGACTGGTCGGCGTCCCGCCGCCCACATAGATTGCGTCGAGGCGCTTTTCCGCCATGAGCTCCGCGACCAGACGGATTTCTTCTTTTAAGGCTGTGAGGTAGACCGTACTCTTCTTACTTCCGATCGGATAGGAGGGGAAGGAGCAGTAGAGACAGGTCGTCGGGCAGAAGGGAATGCCGACGTAGAGACTGTAGCCCGTCGAAAAGTCGAGCCCGCGAATTGCGCGGAGCTCATTTTCGGCGGTCCTCACACAGAGCTCGTTCCGCGCGTCACTCAAAAAAGAAATCGCGTTTGAATTCGGCCCGGACTTCATCCGCCGACTTCCCCTCTTGCAGTCTCGTGAGCGCAAGCTTTGCGGGACGTATGCCGGTCAGCGTGCCCCAGGGAAGCGCTTTCCCCGTGAGCTCGGTGAGCGCACGGTAGAGCGCCCGCTTCAATTCATTCTTACTCTCGATGCGCTCTTCCATCCAAGCGCTCTCAAAGCGAAGCACCCGGCCCTCGGCCGTCCGTATCTCGGCGTGATAGCTGCCAAGCGCGGCGCGGCCCCCGCTTCCGCACACGCCTTCATGATACAAGAAATCATGGCGTCTTGTTCCGGCACATGGCTGAGGCTCTGTCCCGGAAAAAACGCCATGAAAAGTTCCCGGACGTCCTGTTCAAAGGGGACGTCCTGTAATTGTAAGGATATCATCTGTTTTACCCTGTCTCAGTAATAGAAAAATCGGGTTGCTCTTCCGCTCTTCGCCTATGCTGGTTTCGCCCATATGCCCCGGGAGCACAAGCGTATCCTCCGGAAGCGCAAAGAGTTTGTCCAGCGACTTTTTTAAGCTCGGCAGGTCGCCGCCCGGCAAATCCACCCGGCCAAAGGAGCCCTGAAAGAGTGTGTCACCCGAGAAGAGAACTTGCTCCGCCGGGAAATAGTAACAGCAGGAACCGCGCGTGTGCCCCGGGGTAAAAATAACCTGCATCTCGGTGCCGAGTATGTCTACCTTCTCGCCGTCCGTAAACAGGCGGTCCGCTTTTAAGCGGAGTCCGCTCCGCATGAAGCGCGCGTCGCCGTTTAAGTCGGGGTCGTTCAAGGTCTCCGCCTCGGGAGCCGCCGCGCAGAGCGGCACATGAAAGGCCTCGCGCAGCGCATCGGCCGCGAGCACATGATCGAAATGACCGTGGGTCAAGAGGAGCGCCTTCAGCGTAAGCTCCCGCTCGCGTATCACCTTCTCGATTTGCGGCGCGGAATCCGCCGGATCGATCAAGAGGGCCTCCTTGCTCTCTTTGTTCCAAACCAGGTAACAGTTGGTCTCCACCATGCCCAGTGTCATGCAAAGAACGGAAAGTTTGCTCTCGCCCATGGCTCAACTCCTCTCAATGTCAATGATGCCCTCGCACTGCCGTAGCTTATCCTGCAGCGCGCGTATCTCCTCCGCGGAGCCGATCTCGAAGGTCACGTCCATCGTCGCGATGTCCTGCTTCGAGGTTCTCGTGTTGAAAGCCTTCACATCCAGCCCGCGCTCTGTAAAGACGCGGCTTATGTCAACCAAGAGGCCGGTGCGATTGTGTGCCACCACGCGCAAGGTCGCAATGTAGCGATTCTCCTCTCCCTCCGGCAGCTGCCATTCGGCCGTGATGAGACGAGCTCTCTCGATCTCCGGCAGGGATAAAATGTTGATGCAGTCCGTGCGGTGTATCGTAATACCGCGGCCGCGTGTCACGAAGCCGACAATTTCATCGCCCGGAACCGGCGCACAGCAACGCGAAAAGTGAACCGCAAGATCGTGGATGCCTTTCACGACGATGCCGTTTCCGGATCTGCGGAGCGTCGCAATCTGGCTCTCCTTGTTGTTCTCCTCGAGGTTTGCGAGCACGGTCTCATCCGAGATCTGCTTTGCGAGCGCCCGTTTCCGCTCCTCGATCATGCGGTTTACAACCTGGCCCTCTTTGATGCCGCCGTGTCCCACAGTCGCAAGCACCGCGTCCCAGTCGTGCATGGAATAGCGGCGCAGCACCTTTTCCTGATACTCCGGACGGTTTAACTCGCCCCAGTCCTGGCCGCGACTCTTCGCATAGGCGGCGAGCAACTCCTTGCCCCGCACGATGTTCTCTTCCTTGAGTTCGGTCTTAAACCACTGGTTGATTTTATTCCGCGCCTGCGAGCTCTTGGCCTGCTTGAGCCAGTCGCGGCTCGGTCCGCGCGAGTTCTGCGAAGTCAGAATTTCGACGCGGTCTCCGTTTTGTATGACATAGTTCAGCGGCACCATGCGCGCATTGACGCGCGCGCCGACCATGCAGTTTCCGACCGCGGAGTGAATGGAATACGCAAAGTCAATCGGCGTGGAGCCGGCCGGCAGTGTCTTGACATCGCCGTTCGGGGTAAAGGCATAGACCATGTCCGTAAACGGGTTCAGCTCGTTTCGGACACCCGAGAGAAATTCTTTGCTGTCCGGCATCTCCCGCTGCCACTCAAGAATCTGGCGGAGCCAGCGCATCTTCTCCGCCTCGCCGCCGGTCACCGTGGGATTCTCGCCCTTTGCCTTCTCCTTGTACTTCCAGTGCGCCGCGATACCGTACTCGGCAACCTTATCCATCTCATAGGTGCGAATCTGCACTTCAAACAGGGTGCCGCCGCGGTCTATGAGGGTTGTGTGGAGCGACTGGTAGCGGTTTGGCTTCGGGCGCGCAATGTAGTCCTTAAAGCGCTCCGAAAGCGGTGTGAAATTCACATGCAGAGCACCGAGCGCCGCATAGCAGTCCTTCAAATCCTGCACAAGAACGCGCACTGCGAAGATATCATAAATCTCGTCAAAGCTCTTGTTCTGACTCACCATCTTCTTATAAATCGAGAAGATGTGCTTTCGCCGCCCGATTACACTGCTCGGAATGTGCTCGCTGTTCATGAGGTGCTGGACTTTTTCAACCAGACTCTCGATGACGCGCTCCTTGCTTTGACTCATCTCCTCGATTTTTTCTTCAATCTCGTGATAAGCCTTCGGCTCCAGATAACGGAGCGCCAAATCATCGAGCTCCACCTTGACGCGGCTGATACCGAGTCTGTCTGCGAGCGGCGCATAGATTTCAAGCGTCTCCTGCGCCTTTTCGCGCTGCTTTTCCGGCTTCATGTGCTGCAGGGTGCGCATGTTGTGAAGGCGGTCCGCAAGCTTAATCAGAATGACGCGGATGTCCTGGGACATCGCAAGAAACATTCTGCGGAGATTTCGGCCTGAATGTCAAGTCTGTCCTTGGTCCAGGTCAGGTTTGTGAGCTTGGTAACGCCGTCCACCAGGAGGGCTACATCGTCCCCGAAGACCCGCGCAATCTGCTCCTTCGTGAGTATCGTGTCCTCGACGACATCGTGCAGAAGTCCCGCGATGATGCTCTCCTTGTCGAGTTCCAAATCCGCGAGAATAATCGCGACACAGAGCGGGTGGATGATGTAGGGCTCGCCGGACTTCCGCTTCTGGTCCATATGTGCGTTCTTCGCGGTCATATAGGCGCGGTGAATGAGCGAAGTGTCATCGGAGGGATGATAGCGCTCAATGGCTGCGATCAGCTCCTCATAGAGTACGTCCGGGTCTGTAAATTCTGCCGGTTTTTCCAATTCTCTCTGGTCCTTTTCCATACTGTCCGGTCCCCCCTTTCTCAGCTTCGCCCTTGTCCGGACAGCCGCTGAATTTGCCCGCCCGAGGCGGACTTTTGACTGCTTCTTATTTTATATAATAATCCTAGATTATACGGTCTTTATATGCGGAATGCAAGCGCGGCGGCGATCAGGCCGGCAGTCTCGCAGTTCGTTAAGAGAAAGCCCGCGAGATCTCCCGTCATGCCGCCGAAGGAGAGGGCTGCGCGGGCGCCGCTGTAGAGCGCCGCAAGCAGCACGGCAGCGAGTATACAAGCGCCCGTGAACAGAGTTCCCGCGCCGAAAAGAGCCGCCGCGGCAAAGAGCAAATAGAAGCCGCAAATGAGTCTCCCCTTACGCCGCGCGCGCGCCGCCGTAAAGTCATAGACCGTTCCGGCTCCCCTTGCGTTCGGGAGCAGGTAAATCGAGAGCGCGCTGAGCGCACGGCTCATGAGGAAAATCGGTAAAAGCTGCGGCAGACGTTCCGGCATATTCCCCGATTCCAAGAGGCTGAGCCAGGCCGCAAAACCGGCGAGCAGTATGAGTCCGCCCTGTAAGACCGCTGCGGAACCCGCGTGCACATCCTTTAAAATAGCGAGCTTCTCTTCCTTTCCCTTCCAGGACCCCAGCGCATCCGCGGTATCCAAAAAGCCGTCAAAGTGAATGCCGCCGGTAAAGAGAAGGGGCGCCGCCGTGAGACAAAAGCCGAGAGCGGCGCGCCCGCGGAAACGCGAAGCAAAAGCCCTGCGAGCAGAAAGATAAGTCCCGCCTCAATGACGCCGAGCAGCGGAAACAAGAAGAGTACGGCCTCTTTGCTCTCCTCGTCCCAGCGCACATTCGGCACCGGAAGCCGCGAGTACATGGCCGCGGCAATGAAAAAGGCGCGGAGATACTTCATACATCCTCCTTCCGTTTGAGACAGCGCAGAGTTTCGAGTTCCGCGAGATACACGGCTTCCGCGCGCGCGGCGAGCGCGTTTTGCAGCGCGGAAAAAATGCGTACATAGCGCTCGGTGTCGGGATCCGCGTAGCGCGGCTCCTCCGAAAGGAGAGTGCCGACCAAGATGAGTTGCCCGCACTTTGCCTCAAGGGAAAGCAGGCTCTCGTTTAGCGCCCGCAGAATATCTTCTTCCGAATGCGCGGCCGCCTCCGGCGAAAAGAGCTCGTTTCCGACCAAGTTTCCGAGATCTTCCAAAAGGACCGCAGCGTTCGCGGGCAGCGAAAGTTCATGCACCGCGCGCGCCCGTTCTATGGTCACAAAGCCCTTTTTCGGCGCGCTGCGCCCGGTGTTTTTCGATCCGCGCTTCCGCCTCCCGGCCGCCGCGCTCCATGGTCGCAAGATAGATGAGCGGACTTCCCGCCGCCTTTGCCGCGCAAACGGCCGCCGCTTCGGCCGCCTCCGATTTTCCGCTCGCGCTGCCGCCCGCATAGAGCACTAGCATCTTGCAGCCTCGCGGGCGCGTTGAAAAGGCGCGGCAGGCAGCCGCAAAGCGCTTTGCCGCCCGCTGCCCCGCCTCGTTTGCGAGATAGATATGCGGATAGCCCGCAAAGAGGGTCGCGCTCCCCTGTACGCAGTCCCAGGACTTGCTGCCGTTTGCCTTGGTCGCAAGGCAGCTTTCGCCGTTCTCGGTCGCATCCCAGTAGTGGAATTCGTGCCCGCGCAGGCTCTCCCCCGCTTTTAGCAGCAGCGTATCTTCCTGCGCCGTAATTTCAATGTAGCCGAAGCGCTGCAGCTTTTCGGTGCGGAAGGCCTGTCCCGGAAGGGCAGCGACCATTTCATGCCTGAGCCCGTTCACATCCTCGAGGCTTTCCAGCAAGAACATAAAGCCGCCGCATTCCGCAACGGTCGGGAGCCCGCCCCGCACCGCATCCCGTATGTCCTCTAGGAGGGAGGTTTGGTTTTCGAGCGCCTCCGCGTAAAGTTCCGGGTAGCCGCCCGGAAGCCAGAGCCCGGATAAGCCCGCCGGGAGAGCCCTCTCCCGTAAGGGGCTGAAAAAGACAGGCTCACAGCCGAGTTCCCGGAGCACGCGAAGATTCTCTTCGTAGAAGAAAGAGAAAGCCTCGTCCCGCGCAATGCCGACACGAAAAGGCACTTCCGCTTCCCCGCCGCCGATGAAAAAATCATCCGGCAAAGCTTTTTTCAGTACCGCAGCCATGCGCTGTGCAAAACCCAGTATCTCCTCCGGCGCGAGCGGCACCACGAGCCCCAAGTGGCGGCTCTTTAAGTTCTGCGCGCCGAGCGCCGGGATGCAGCCCAGCACAGGCGCCGTGCCGATTTCACGCGGCACCTCCGTCCCGGGCGCTGCCTCCCCCTTGCCGCCTTCGTTTAAGACGATGCCCCGAATGCGCGCGCGATCCTCTGCCGTAAGCGCCGCTATTTTTTCTGCGGCCTCCGCTTCCGCGCCTCTTGCCACCAAGAGGAGTATCGGCAGGGAAAGGGTTCGGGCCACTTGGAGCGCCGAAGCCCTGTCCCCCTGCCCCGCAATGCCGTCCGTCAGCCCCATCGCTGCCTCGACGAGAAGAATATCCGCCTCGCTTTGATAGCGCGAAAAGGTCTCGCTAAGCTCGCTCTCACTCAAAAAATAGGGGTCTAGGTTGATGCAGCGCCTGCCGGTAATGGGCCCGTAGAACTGAGGGTCTATGTAATCCGGTCCCGTCTTATAGACCTGCACGCTTTTTCCGCTCTGCCGAAAGAGGGCCGCGAGCCCCATGCTGACACTCGTTTTTCCTGCGCCCGAGGAGAGCGCCGCCACCATCAGTTTTTGCATGCCGCACCTCCTTCGATCAAAAAGAGCATGGTCGGGTTCTGTCCGAACAAAAGGTGATAGCGCCCCAGCTTTTTGGTCTCTGCTGCGCTGAGCTGTAGGCACTCGACCCGGCAGCCCGCGCGCTCATATGCTGCGCCAAGTTCGGAGAGCTCTGCAATGGTTTCAAGACTCACGGCGGTCGCGACCACGCGCGCCGCCGGATTCTTCTCAAAAAACAGCCGTAAAGATTGCCTCCATTTCACCGGTGCTGCCACCCACGAAGACGCAGTCCGGCTTCGGAAGTTCCGCGAGTACTTCCGGCGCACGGCCGAAGTACTGCTTCACCTGCGAAAGCGCAAAGCGCCTTAGGTTCTTTTCCGTGAGCGCATAGGCAGCCGCATCGCACTCTACGGCTAAGACTTCCCCGCGGGGCGCCGCCATGGCGAGCTCGGCGGTCATGCCGCCCGTGCCGCTCCCGATGTCCCAGCAGACAGCATCCTCCCGTACGCCGAGAAGACCGATTGCCGCCGCTCGTATCTGCCGCTTGGTGAGCGGCGTCTTCTCGCGGAGAAAACACTCGTCCGGAATGCCGGGGCTCAACGGGCGCGCCGCGGATGTATCCGGCAGCGCGAGGTAGAGGCAGAGCAGCACTATGCGGCGGGAGCGCCGCAAATTCAGCCGCGAGCGCATCCCCCGCAAATTCAGCCGCCGTTGCGGAAAAAACGCGCTCATCGGGGAGCGCCAAATTTGCGCCGAAGTGAAAGCACGCATCCCCCGCATGGAAGCGACTCAGTGCCGCCGCGAGTTCCCGGAGTTCGTCAAGCTGCGTCGCGCCCTCCAAAATCGCAAAGGCTCTTCTTTGCTTTAATATAACCGGGAGCAAGGCCTGTTTTCGCCCGTGGAGTCGAAGACTCGGGAGTCCCTCGGTCGAAAAGCCGAGCTTTGCCGCAAAGAAGCTGAGCGAAGAAATTCCGGGGTAGAGCACCGGCTTCGGCAGTGCTTCCCGCGCGGCAAGAGCTTTCGTAAGCTGACGGGTCAGCGAAAAGAAACTCGTGTCCCCGCTGGTCAAAACCGCAATCCGCTTTGCCTCCGTCTCTTCCGCAAGCGCGGCAATTTCGGACGGCCGGTAGCTATCCACGCAGTTCGGCGCAGGCCTTCCGGCCACCCGAAACAATGCAAGCGCAAAGTCCTTCATGCGGCTTGCGCCGATTAAGAGCTCTGCGTTTAATACGGCCTCCCGCGCCTCGGCGGTTAAAAGCCCCGTTCGCCCCGGCCCTATGCCGACGATTGCGATTTCTTTTTCCGCCTCTCTCATACCGAAGCGCTGCAAAAGCAGCGCCTTCGCTTCCTCCATGGAATAACCGTCCTCTTCCGCAGGACGCCGTATCGCGATAAAGCAGACACCGAGCCGCTCGCAGGCCAGCAATTTTTTTCGAGATAACTGCCCGGCTGCCCCGACTTCTTGCTGACTAAGTAGCGCGCTTTAAAGCGCTGTAAGAGCGCCTCATTCAGCGCGGTCGAAAAAGGCCCCTGCATCGCAACGATATTGGCGAGCGGAAGCTTCGCCTCGACAGCCTTTTGAAGTGCCTCTTCGCCCGGCAATATGCGCACCACCAGGCGCTCCCGCGGAGCGCCTCATAGACAGCGAGCTCCTTACTGCCGGTCGAAAGGAACACGCTTCCCTCCGTTCCCGCTAAGTATGCCGCTGCCTCGCGCTGGCTTGCAAAGACCGAAAAAAGTCCCCGCGCAAGGAGTCTTGCCTCGGCAGCACGCACTTCGGCCGTCTCCTCCGCTGCCGCGCGCAGCACACGGCAGTAGAAAACCCCCGCCTGTTCCGCTGCCTCTTTGATGTTTCGGGAGACCTCGGTCGCAAAGGGGTGGGTTGCATCGACAACCGCGGAAAAAGCGCCCGTTTGCAGGAGTTCCCGCATCTCTCTTTCATTGAGTCTGCCGGCCTCGGCAGGGAGCGCCTCCTCTCGGAGTAAAGCCTCTCCGTATTCGGTCGCGACATGGCTGAGCGCCGAAATATTGTTTTCCCGAAGCCACGCCGCGAGTTCCCGTCCCTCGGTGGTTCCGCCGAACAGCAGCACTTTTTGTTCCCTCATTGCTCTCCCCCTCCTATGCTGCGGCGCATCAAATCCCGCGCATTTTGACTCTCCGCGAGTACGCCGTCCTCCAGGGTATACACCAAAATACCGATTTCCGTTTCGCCCCGCACGCGGCTTTGAACCGCTTGCTCCATTGCGGTAAGCAGGCTCTTTGAAGTCGCATTGAGATAGCCGGATTCTTTTAAGAGCCGCACGGCTTCCGTCGTGAGTCCCGCCGCTAGGACCGCTGTGACCAGCTCGCGCGGCGCGCCCACCCGAAAGGCGTGAATCGCGAGCAGCTCAAGGCGGCAGTCCGCCTCGCGGGAATGTGTATTCATAATACCGCCCGCGAGTTTTACAAACTTCCCGAGATGTCCCGCGAGCAGCACGCCCTTCGCGCCGTACTGTACCGCAGCATCCAGGGTTTCGCCGACAAAATTACTCATGACCACGGGATCCGCCGCACCGAGTCCAAAGTGATCTTCCAGGAAATGGAGCCCGTAACTCCCGGGCACGGCGAGCAGGCAGTCCCGCTCCGTCAAATGGAATTTGACATCCGTCACGATGGTCTCGATGAGGGCGCGCCGACTCATGGGGCGCACAATGCCCTCGGTCCCGAGTATCGAGAGCCCGCCCTCTATGCCGAGCTTCGGGTTAAAGGTCTTTTTGGCCTTCTCCTCCCCCTCCGGGCAGGAAACGGTCACAACGACGCGCTCTCCGGGGGCAAGCGGCGCGGAAGCGCTCTCTCGGTATGCGGCCCGCACCGCCTCCGCAATCATATTCCGCGGCACACGGTTAATGGCCGCTTCACCGACCGGCTGATCGAGCCCCGGCTTGGTCACTCGGCCCACGCCCGGGCCGCCGCAGAGTTCCACCGGAAGCGCCGAAGCATCCGCCGCCGAAACTTTCTCCGTTCCCGCCTGCGCAGCGGCACTTTCGCCGCGCTCGCTTTTTCCCTGCGGCTCCGCTCCTCTCCGTGCGGACACTCGCGTAAAAGAGAAGCCCGTCCGTCACATCGGGATCATCGCCCGCGTCCTTTCGCACCGCCGCAAGCGCGGTTCTCACACCGTTTTCGTCACGCAGCTCCGCGCATTCGATCGGAATCGGGAGCAGGGCGCCGACCGGCGTGCGAAGCAAAACCGCCTCGCAGCGCTCGCCCGAAAAATAGTAAGGTCGCCGCAGCGGAAGCCGCAGCCGCGGCCGCACTCCCGGTCGTAAAGCCCGCGCGGAGCCGCTTCCCGTCCTCAAAGGCCGCATAGGGCGCAAGCGCTTTTTCAAGCGCCTCGCTTCTCAAAAATTCCACCCCTTCCCGCGCGGGAAGTCCCGCGTCAAAGGGGTGCTTCCGCTTGACCAGTTCCGAGACATAGTCGGCGCGCTGAAGGAGTTCTTCCGGCGCGTCCCGCCCGGTCAGCACTAAGCTCCAGTTCCTCGGGCTTACGGTCCAGAAAGTTAAGGAAGGCCTCCCGCGGAATGAGCCCCAGGCGATAGGCCGCAATGCTCTCATCGAGAATCAGGAGCGCCGGCTTTTCCCGCTCGACCGCCTCTAAAAATTTCCGCGAAATAGCGCCGCACGGCTGCCTTTTCTTTTTCCCGCTCCGCCTCGCTGAGGGTCCAAAAAAAGCCGAAATGCTCCTCCATGCGAAGGCAGTGCAGTTCGGGCAGTGTTTTGAGAGCGGCAAGCTCGCCCGAACTCCCGTCCTTTAAGAACTGTGCGAGCAGCACGCGCTTTCCGTGCCCCGCCATGCGAAGCGCAAGCCCCATGGCCGCACTGGTCTTTCCCTTGCCGTCCCCCGTATAGATGTGTATACAAGCTTTCATATCGTTTCTCTTTTCCTCGGGCCTTTTCTTTCAACCGTTTCATCCGGGACTTTCCGCTTCAGAAAAAGCGCTGCCCCAAGCGGACAGCGCTCTTCTCTTACTTTCCCTCGTAGCTCACCAGCGCGAAGACCGGATATCCCTCCAGCTTATCTCTGCCGTGCAGTCCCTTTAACTCGATCACAACCAGAACCTTTTCGACCACGCCGCCGAGCTTCTCAATCAAACGTATCATGGCCTCCGTCGTGCCCCCGGTCGCAATCAGATCGTCGACAATCACGACACGCTGTCCCGGCTTAATCGCATCCTTATGGATTTCGATGGTCGCATGACCGTACTCGAGCTCATAGGTCTCGGAAATCGTCTCCGCCGGGAGCTTGCCCGCCTTCCGAATCGGGACAAAGGGCTTATACTCCGCATAGGCGAGCGGAACGCCGAAAATAAAACCGCGGGATTCCGGTCCCACGACGACATCGTAATCGACACCCTTCAGTGCCTCGCGAAGACCGTCAACCGCAAGGTGCAGCCCCTCCGCGTCCTGCAAAATCGTTGTGATATCCCGAAACATGACGCCGGGCTCCGGAAAGTCCGGAATGGTGCGCACATAATCCGCCACTGTCTTCATTGCTTTTCCTCCAACGCGAAAAATTCAGCCTTACTATAACAGTTCAGCGCTCAAATTTCCATGCTTTCAACACAAGTTGCAAGCTTGTTCTGCCGAGATATTCATTGAGCTCCGGAAAAATAGAGGACAGCGAAATACTTGCTTTCCGCCATCTCCGCGAGGAAGGCATCGCCGTCGGTAAAGGCAATTGCCTCTCTCACCGTTCCGGCCTCGTCCAGGAGACTTAACTTCACGACATTCCGGTTCTTTCCGAGCACCCTGGCGCTGCGTATCTCCACATGCTTCTGCCCGAAGCAGGGGCGCACATTGCCCTGTCCGAAGGGCTCCATGCGCGAGAGCTCCGCAATTAAATCCTCGTTTGCATAGGCAAAGGGAAGCGCAATGTCGATCCACTGCGTCTCAATGAGCTGCGCTTCGCTGAGCAAAAGCATTTCGGTTCAGTTGCTCCCGGAAACGACCGAGCTCGCTCTCCGGAAGCGTGAGCCCCGCCGCCATGGGATGACCGCCGAATTTACTGAGTAAAGGCGCCACTTCCTCGAGCGCATGAAACATGTGATAGCCCTCAATGCTGCGCCCCGAGCCCTTTAAAAATCCCGCTTCCTGACTGTCCGTCAGTACAAAACTCGGGCGGTAGTACTTCTCTTTGAGTCGCCCCGCAATGATGCCGGCCACCGACTCGTGGCAGTCCTTTAAATAAACCACCAATACCTTCGGGAGTTCGGGCAGCGCATCGATTTCTTCCGAAGCCGCACGTATGCCGTTCTCCGTCATCAGCTTTCGCTGATCGTTCAGCGCCTTCAGGCGCTCCGCAGCCTCTTCGGCCCGCGCTTCATCGCTTTCCAAGAGCATAGAGAGGCCCAGCTTTGCGCTCTCCAGACGGCCGCCCGCGTTTAAGCAGGGTCCTATCACAAAGCCGATGTGATAGGTTGTGAGCGCCTCCGGATTTAACTCACAGCGCGCAATCAGCTTTTGTAGGCCCACATTCTCGCAGCGGCCGATCGCCTTCAGTCCTTCTCGCACAATGATGCGATTTTCCTGCCGGAGCGGCATCACATCACCGACCGTGGCAATTGCGGCAAAGGGCAGAAAGACCCTCGCGCTCTCTTTGCTTTTACCGAAATGTAGGTAGAGTTCCTCAATCAACTTCCAGGCGACCACCGCCCCGCAGATTGAAGAAAAGGGATACTGCGACCACTCGCGCTTCGGATCTATGACCGCGTGGGCGGGCGGCAGTAACTCCTCACCGTCTTCGCCGTGCGCCACCTCGTGGTGATCTGTCACGATGACCGTGAGCCCCTGCTCCACGGCGGCCGCAACTTCGTTCCGCGCCGCAATGCCGTTGTCGCAGGTCACGATGGTATCCACACCCTCGGCTGCCGCGCGCTCCACCAGGCGCAGGTTTAGGCCGTAGCCGTCCGCAATGCGGTCCGGAATATCATAGTCCGCATTTGCGCCGAGCGCCCGCATGCCCTGCAATAGAATGTAGGTCGAGCAAACACCGTCGATGTCGTAGTCTCCGATGATGCGTATTAACTTTCGCGCCCGTATTTTTTCCGCCAGAATTTCGACACTCCGCGCCATGTCGGGCAGCAGATCTCCGCTCGGAACCGAGTCCAGTGTCCCGTCTAAATAAGTCGCAATGTCGTCCTCGGCGATATCGCGGTTAATCAAAATACGCGCGAGCATGGGCGACACGGAAAAGCGGGCCGAAATCGCCCCGAAATCGGCCCGCTTGCTGTAAACCATCCACTTGGTATCTCGCATGATCCTCCTCAATAGAGCTGCGTGAAACTCTTGTAGTGATCGTCGGTGTAAAAAATCAGCCCGTCGTTTGAGTAGACCAAGCGCTTTGCATTGCGCCGCCCGCCCTGATAGTCGATGTCACACTCGTAATAGCGCCGTCCCGCCTTCTCGGGGAGCTGTCCCTCGTAATTGCCGAAGCGGGAACCGCCGACACTCATGCCGGGAAAGGCCTCACCGAAATCACCTTCTCCGAAGCGGAAGCCCTGTTCTTCTGCGTCCTTCTTCGAAATAAAGTTTTTCGGGAGCTTTCCGTAGGTGTGGAGGTAGAGCGCAACCTCATCGCGGGAGGTGTAGCTGCCGTCCTCACGGATACCGCTTCCTGCCTCTGTATCGCGCTCCGACGCACGCGTCGCGGTAGCACTCTTCTTTGCGGCGCGCGTCTCCTCGGCGGCTGTGCTCGCAAGTGCTTCGCTCGTCTCTGCTTCGGTCAGAGTCTCGGAGGCACTTGTCGCTGCTTTGTCACTCTGCCGCTTGTCGGACTGTTTGGATTTCTTGGATTTTTTGGACTTCTTCTGTTTCTTCTTCGACTTCGCGGTGCCGCTCTCCGAACTTTCCCTCTGCGTGCTCTCCGCTTCCGTTGCAAGGGCCGTCTGCTCGGATTGGCTTTCCGCCCGGCTCTCTGTACCGCTTCCCTGCGCCGCACAGCCAACCAGCAGGAAGAGAACGGGAAGCAGTACCAGTAGGCGCCGAAGCCCCCGCATCAGCTTCTCTCTCATTGTTCGGTCAGATAGCGCACCGCGCTCTCCACGGCATTCGCGCCGTCCGCCACCGCGGTGATGACCTGGCGCAGCTGCTTCTTCCGCACATCGCCCGCCGCATAGACGCCGGGCACATTGGTCTCGCAGCTCTCGTCGCCGAGCACATAGCCCCTCTCATCCGTCGCAAGGAAGGGGAAATTTTTCGATTCGGGGACGATGCCGACCGCGATAAAGAGACCGTCGATTGCGAGTTCGGTCTCCGCGCCGCTCTTTTTGTTCTTCACGAGGATGGACTTTAACTGCCCCTCACCGCGTATTTCTTCGACCGTCGAATCGAGCACCAACTCGATGTTCTCTGTTGCTCTGACCTTATCTTCCAGAATTTTTCGCACCGCGAAAGCTGTCCCGACGGTGAATCAGGTATACTTTCTGACAGAGTCTCGCAAGATAAAGCGCATCGCCGAGCGCCACATCGCCGCCGCCGACCACGGCCGTCACCTTATTCCGGTAAAAATTGCCATCGCAGGTTGCGCAGTAGGAGACGCCGCTGCCGGTCAGCTCTTTCTCGCCCGGAACGCCGAGCAGGGAGTGCTCCGCGCCGCTTGCAATCACAAGGGTCTTTGCGGTATAGCTCTCTTCGCTGCCGACCACGGTCTTGGTGCCGTCCTCGTTGATGCGGACCTCCGATACTTCATCCGTCACAAAGGGAGCTCCCAGTTTCTCTGCGTGCTCGCGGAACTTCTGCCCCAGTTCAAAGCCGCCGATGCCCGGGAGCCCGGGATAGTTATCGACCTCGGTCGTATTGAGAATCTGACCGCCGCTGATCATCTGCTTTTCGATGACAATTAAATCCAACTTGGCTCTCTGGCCGTAAACCGCCGCGGCAAGACCGGCCGGTCCCGAACCTATAATAATCATGTCATAAATACGACTCATACTGCCTCACTTTCTTAAGAAAAGCGCGCCCGTTTGCGCGCTTATAGTCTAGCACAACGCTAGGAATTGGCGCAAGCCCCTCGACGTGCTACACTGGTAACGAAACCAAACAAAAAAGAGTTCACCCCCCAAGACAGGAGTTCACCCCATGACGGAACCGTATTCCCCGATTGAAGAAGCAACAAGAAAAACCCGCCCGCTTGCTCTGGTGACCGGCGCTTCCCGCGGGATAGGCCGCGCGAGTGCCCTTGCCCTCGCGGAAGCAGGCTATAACCTCTTTCTGATTGCCAGAAAAGAAGCGGAAAAACTGAAGGACACCGCAGAGCGCTGCCGTAGACTCGGTGCCGTTGTCGAGCTCCGCTGCGCGGACATCGGCGACTGCGAGGCCTGCGAGGACCTTTTCACCGCACTCGACTTGTGCCCGGGTAGCTTTAAGCTCCTCGTTGCGAACGCCGGCATCTCAAAGCTTGGGCTGCTGCAGGACCTTAGCCCCGAAGAATGGGATGCCATGCTGCGCACCGATTTGAGTTCCTGCTTCTATCTGTCGCGGCTTGCCATTCCGCGTATGCTGCGCGCCGGCGGCGGCAAACTGATTTTCATCTCCTCGGTCTGGGGAAGCCGCGGTGCCTCCTGTGAGGTCGCCTATTCGGCGGCCAAGGGCGGCGTCAACGCCTTCACAAAAGCGCTCGCCAAGGAACTGGCCCCCTCTAACATCCAGGTCAACGCGATTGCCCCGGGTGCCATCGATACCGACATGAACGCCTGGCTTACGGAAGAGGAGCGCGCCGTGCTCGAAGAAGAAATTCCGGCGGGTCGCATGGGGCTTCCGGAAGAGGTCGCCGCGCTTGTCTGCCAAATTGCCGCAGCGCCCGCTTACCTCACCGGAAACATTCTGACGCTCTCGGGCGGATGGGAAATTTAAGCCGCCTCAGAGATCGTAGAGATCGAAGAGCGAGAGTTGTTGCCCGCTGCGTCTGTCTTGAAACGCATGGCGGAACGCAAATAACTCCTCCGGGTCCGTGACAAGGCCGCAAGCCGCCGTGCTCGTACCGAAAAGTTCCGCGAGTGCCGCCGCATTCGGCGAAAGAAAACTTGCGGTCTTGCCTACCTTCCCGGGCGGCAAGAGCGCTTCGTAAGCTTCCGGCAACTCCGGCGACAGTTCCCGGAGACAGGGAGAAAAAAAGTAGGCCGAAGCGCCCGCGCGGAGTGTTACCCCGAAGCCGTTCAGGAGAACACCGTAGACCTTAGCGTCCACACAATCTGCGAGCAGCGTCTGCAGGTTTTCAAGGCTGTCGGTCAAATACGGCAACACCGGTCCCAGTGTAACGACAGTCGGAATCCCGGCATCACGAAGCGCCTTTAGCAGCTGCCGCCGCTCCGCGACCGTGCTCTCCGCGGGTTCAAGCCGTGCGGAAAGGGCCTCATCCGCCGTGGTCAGCATGACCTCAACCACGCAGCGCGTTTTTCTCTGGATGCTCTTAAGCACATCCAGATCTCGAAGCAAGCGTATCGACTTGGTTCTCAGCGAGACGCCGAACTCGAAGCGGTCTATCACTTCGAGGGAACGGCGCATAAGGAGCAATTCCTCTTCTTCTTTCGGGTAGGGCTCGCTCGCGGAACCCACCATAATCATACAGCGGCTCTGTTTTCGCCGAAGCGTCACCTCAAGAAGGTCGGGGGCATTGATTTTTGCCTCAAGCTCCCCGTCCGACTCCCGAAAGCGGCTCGATGCCAGCTTTGCATCGCAGGACAGGATACTGCACACGCCGCCTCGGTAAATGTTCAGACCATTTTGCGTCGACAATATGGTTTTTGCCACGCGCTCGTGCATCGTTTCTCTCCTCCCCCGGCAGCAGCAATCTCACGATACGCCGCCCGCGTATGTGTTCCGACCGAAAATATTCCATGGTCTCGACAAAATCTTCTTTGCCGTCCGCCGCGTTAAAAAAGCGATAGCGCGCGGGCGCTTCGGCATCGACCCGAACAAAGGCAATGTAGTGCGGCTCTCTGCCCTCCATATAGCGGAGGATGCCGCGCGGTGCGCCGTACTCTCGCACCGCCCGAATCAAGGTTTCTCCGCTCCCGTAAATGCGCGCCACCGGGATATTTCGCTCCGCGTAGTAGCGCACCATAGTCGGAAACGGCGTGCCCTGCGTCCCGTCATAGGGGAGCATCTTACGCATCACCTCGTAGACCGCCTCCGCCGCAATGCTCTGTCCGATCGCATGCTCGACATTGTAAATCGCTACCCAGCCGCAACCGTTAAACGAAGTCGGATAGCGACCGTAGGGAAAATTTTTGAGATAATCCTGATCCTTTAAATAACCGTCTTCCGTCAGTGCCCGCGGATCGATTTCCATGACCTTCTCCCCCCTCTCTCATGTTGCAAACGCGGAGTCCTCCGAACGAGAACTCCGCGTTATGATTAGCGCTATCTTTTATCATAGCATATCTTCACTTTTGCGACAATCCAGCCCGCCAATCATCAGAGCGAGGTCAGGAAAGTTGCCAGACCCAAAACAACACCGACCGAATTCGGAATCATCAAAATCACATCTCGCTTCGGCTCTTTGGTAAACCCGTAGAGCACCCAGATTAAGCATGAAACCGCCGCAAAGAGCGGCTGATACGGCTGTCCCTTGACGCCGTGCAAATTCGCAAGGATTTGCGGAATATAGGCGACGAAAACAAACACACCGAGAAACGCTCCTACACTGCCGATTGCCGTATTAATTTTCTGCTTAATGCTCAAAATATAAACCTCTCTTTCATAACCGTATTTTTTTGCGACTGATGTCAGTTATAGCACGCTGATATAGTTTTTGCAACAATGCACCGTCAGCCCGTAAGCAGTCCCATCAAGATTCCGCCGAGCGTCAGCATGAGCGCACCTATGCTCCTGGTCACAATCTGCGCAAAGGGGAGAAGCGCCATGCGGTCCGCCGCAGAGAGTACGGCCACATTGCCGGAACCGCCCATGTTGGTCGTACACATGCCCGCCGCAATCGAAGCCTCGAGGGGATAAAAGCCCATGAGCCTGCTGCCGACAAAACCCGCGGTCAGGGTAATTGCGAGCACACCGAGCACAACGGTCAGGAGATACGGAAGCGTCAGCACAGCCGCGAGCCGGTTTAAATCGAGAAGCACAATGCCTATCCCCGTGAGCGCCGCCGCCGTAAAGGCACGTATCACAAACTGCCCCCAGAGCGCCGCTGCCTCTTCCATCTCCCCGGGCAGAACAGAAAAGCCCTTTGCCGCCATAATGCAGAGTATCATGCCCGCATAGGCGGGGAGAGCCGGGACAAAGCCGTGCAACAGCGCTCCGCCCATGTAGAAGGCGAGCGAAAGCAGAAGCCCCGCGAGCAGCTTGGAAAAAAGTCGATGCGCGGTGTTTCCAAGCTTTTTTCGGCCGTCTCGCCGCGAAGCAGCTGCCCGCCGCCGCTGATTTTCGGAAAACTTCGAGACAGCTGCACCGAGAGCGCCCCGAAGAGGATGGACACAATATTCCCGAGCACTGTAGCCGGCGCAATTCGCGTTAAAATCTCGCCCGCCGGAATCCCTGGTCGCCTCGGCATAAATGCCGGAGAGCGGCACCGCGCCCGCGGTCATGCCGCCGGAAGTCATGGGAATCGCGATATAGAGCAGGCTCTCCGCCGGACGGAATCCCTGCAAGAGCCCGAGCAACACGACCACCGCCGTCCCCGCCGCGACCCCCGCAAGCGCGGTCGGCAGAATGCGGAGCGAGGCGCGAAACAAAAGCCGCCGGTCGATTTGAAAGAGACTGCCCGTAATCAGCGCCGCAATGTAAAAAAATCAAGAAGCCCTCTTGCTGAACAAAGCGATCGAGTAAGCCCATACTGCCCGCGGGAAAGAGCCCGAGCGCAGAGAGCGCCGCACCGCCGAGCACGCAGACCACGGAGCCGCCGAAATAAGTCCTCACAATCGGCACATTTTTTCCGAGTTCGTTTAAGCCCTCACCGAGCACCAAGAGTAAAAACAGGCCGCCCGGCATACCCGCCGGAATCACACCGCGCCACAGCGCGAGAAAGAGCAGCCCGAGCAAGGCTAGGTAAAGCGGCAGCGGAAGTCCCGCGACCCGTTTCATCTCTCTCTTCATTCCTCCCTTCCCCTCTCCGCGCGCAGTCCCTCCGCAGCTGCCCGTATCGCAAAAAATTCGCGAAACGTTTTTTCTTCCCCGTCGATTTCCCGCCTTATTTTTTCAAGTCTCCGTTTTCCTACCCTGCGGTCCAGAATCGCGAAAATGCGGACCAGCATATTTTCGCTTGATAAGCTCTCTTCTATGCTCTGATTGTCAAAGATTGAAAACGCCTCGTAAAAGCTACGCTGATCAAAGACCCCGAGCTGCACCGCGGTGTCGTCCGTAAAAGCCATCTCCTCTTTCATCCGCCTCTCGTAGCGCGCATCCCGCGGAAAGAGCTCGGCTTTCAGCCAGTTGTTGTAATAGCAGCCCGCAATGATCTCCTTACCGTCAAAGCGTATCGCCGCGCGTCCCTCGTGATCGGGACTCTTACTGTAACTCGTCGCATAATATTGAATATGCCCGCGGAGAGACGCCGCAAGATATTCGTTTTCCAGTTTGCTTCTCATGCCGCTCCAGCTCACAGTATGCCCTCCCGCTTCCAAATCTCTCCTTGTGATATTCTCATCTTAATTTACCCTGTAATTCCCTGTCAAGAAAGCGGCTTCGGTGGCATAATAGAGTTCAACCGAAAACGGTTTATTTCCGAAAACCGCTTTGTACTCAGGAGGTCCCTATGCGTTACCCTCATTTTTTTACCCGAAAACGGAAGCATCGGCTTTATCTCCCCTTCCTTCGGCGCTGCCACGGAACCCTACCGCAGCGCTTTTCTGAATGCTTGCAAGCATTTCGAAGCCCTCGGCTACCGCTGTGTGAGCGGCCCCAATGCCTTTTTGCAAGTAGGCGTCGGCATCAGCAATACGCCGGAAGCCTGCGCCGCGGAGGTCAATGACTTTTTTACGAGAAATGACACCGACATCCTGATTTCCCTCGGCGGCGGTGAACTCATGTGCACCATCTTGGACGAGGTGGATTTCCCTGCGATTGCGACCGCGCCGCCCAAGTGGTTCATGGGCTACTCGGACAACACGAATCTGAACTTCCTCCTGCCGACCCTCTGCGATACGGCGTCCATCTACGGCCCCAACGGCCCCGCCTTCGGCATGGAGCCCTGGCACCCGGCGCTTTTCGATGCCTTCGACTTACTCACCGGCAAGCGCTCGGAATTTGAAAATTATGCCCGCTGGCAGTATGCGGCGCTCCGCGACGAAGAACACCCGCTGCTCCCCTACAACTTGGACCGCGAAACCAAGCTGCGCTGCTTTCAGCCGGACGCCGCGGGAGAACTGCGGGAGACCGCTTCTCCGCTCACGCTCCGCGGGCGCTTACTCGGCGGCTGTCTCGATATCCTGGGAGGTATCGCGGGAACCTCCTTTGACCGCGTGGAAGAATTTTTAAAGCGCTATCCGGACGAACCCATACTCTGGTTCTTTGAGTCCTGCGACCTCAATGTCTTTGACATGGAGCGCGTCCTCTGGCGGCTCGCGCACTGCGGCTGGTTCTCCCGCGTCGGCGGCTTCCTGATCGGGCGCCCCTTGCACTTTGACGAGCCGCTCTTCGGTCTTGACCAGTACGCCGCTGTCCTTCATCGTCTTAAGCAGTACCGCGTCCCCATCATCATGGATGCAGACTTCGGCCACCTGCCGCCCGCCCTTCCGCTGATCAACGGGGCGGTCGCGACCGTAAAGCGGACCGGGAACCGCTTACAGCTCCGCTACGAGTTTCGCTGAAATACTCACAGGCATGCATTAATATACATGTTCATTTGTATGACAATCAACAAAAATTCCCCGGCCTCCGTTTACAGTCCATTTCCGCTGTGATACAGTCCTTTCAAACAGAATGACGACAGCAACAGCTGTGAATCAAAGGAGGAGTCCATGGAAGAAAAGCGTGAAACAATCAATATCGCAGAACTTTTCGGTGAAAATGTATTCAGCGATCGCGTGATGCGGGAACGCCTTCCGAACGCAGTCTATCGGCGCGTCAAAAGAGCATGACCGAAGGCTATGAACTGGAACGCGACACCGCAGATGCGGTTGCTCAAGCCATGAAAGCCTGGGCCGTGGAAAACGGGGCGACGCACTACACGCATTGGTTCCAGCCGCTCTCCGGCGTCGCCGCCGAGAAACACGACAGCTTTCTCTCCGGTGTGGATTCCGAGGGGCGCGCCCTGCTCGAGTTCTCCGGAAAGAATCTGGTGCGCAGCGAAACCGATGCTTCCTCCTTCCCGTCGGGCGGCCTCCGCGCAACCTTTGAGGCGCGCGGCTACACGGTCTGGGACTGCACCAGCCCCGCCTTTCTCCGAAAAGAAGGGGATTGTGTGACGCTCTGTATCCCGACCGCGTTTTGCGCCTACGCGGGCGAGGCCCTCGATCAGAAGACGCCTCTGCTCCGCTCCATGGAGGCCTTAAACCGCGAAGCCATGCGCATTTTAAAGCTCTTCGGCGTGAACGATGCCCGCTGGGTCAAGCCCTCGGTCGGCGCCGAACAGGAATACTTCATCATAGACCGCGAGAAGTATTTAAAGCGCAAAGACTTAATCTACACCGGTCGCACCCTCTTCGGCAGCATGCCCGCAAAGGGGCAGGAGCTCGATGACCACTACTTCGGCGTGTTGCGCCGCCGCATCGCCGCTTTTATGCGCGATGTGGACCTGGAACTCTGGAAGCTCGGGGTCAGCGCAAAGACCGAACACAACGAGGTCGCGCCGGGACAGCATGAGCTGGCTCCCATCTTCGAAGAGGCGAATCTCGCCGTGGATCATAACCAGCTGACCATGGAGATACTCCAGAAGCAGGCGGGGCGTCACGGGCTCGAATGTCTGTTGCACGAGAAGCCCTTTGCCGGCGTCAACGGCTCCGGCAAGCACAACAACTGGTCCGTCGCGACCGATACCGGTTTAAACCTCCTGAATCCCGGCAAGCGCCCGCACGAGAATCAGCTCTTTCTCCTGACCCTCGCCTGCGTACTTGCGGCCGTGGACACCCACGCGGATTTGCTGCGACTCTCCGCGGCAAATGTCGGCAATGACCACCGCCTCGGCGCGGACGAAGCGCCGCCCGCCATCATCTCATGCTTCCTCGGCACCCAGCTCGAGGACATTGTCGCGCAGATCATTGAGACCGGCAGCGCGAGCAGCTCGATTTCCGGAAAGAGCCTGGAGACCCATGTGAACACGCTCCCGAACCTCTATGCCGATGTGACCGACCGAAACCGCACCTCGCCCTTTGCCTTCACCGGCAACAAGTTCGAGTTCCGCATGGTCGGCTCCGGCGACAGCATCGCAAGCGCCAACATTGTCCTGAATACAATACTCGCCGAGCAGTTCCGTCTCGCAGCCGATCGCCTCGAGACCGCCGCTTCGGTCAAAGATGCCGCGCAGAATCTGATACGCGAACTCCTTACCAAACATCAGCGCATTGTCTTCAACGGAAACGGCTACTCCGAGGAATGGGTACAGGAAGCTGCGCGGCGCGGCCTTCCGAACTTAAAATCCTCGATCGACGCGATTCCCGCCTTCACGAGCAAAAAGGCCGTGGAACTCTTTTCGGCCTTCGGCATTTACTCCGAGACCGAGTTAAAGAGCCGCAGCATTGTCGCCTACGAGAACTATGCGAAGCGCATTAACATCGAGGCGCGCGCCATGATCAATATTTCCGGCAAACAGCTGATTCCCGCGGCAATTCACTACGTGACCCGGCTTGCAAGCTCCGTTAACCAGGTGAAGAGTGCCTGTCCCGCAGCCGATGTGAGCACGCAGGAAGATTTGCTGCTCCGCGCGAGCGAGCTTCTCAGCGACATGAAGCGAAGCCGCGAGAAATTGCAGAGCGATACCGACCTCGCCGCCTCGATTCAGGACCCGGCGGCACGTGCCGCAGCCTATCACACCCAAATTGTCGCGGATATGCGGGTGCTCCGCGAGAGCGCCGATGCGCTGGAGACCGTGGTCGACAAGGACCTCTGGCCTCTCCCGAGTTACGGCGATCTCCTGTTTGAAGTCAGCGAACCGTAAACAAGCAGCTACGAAAGAGAGGCACATGCAAATTTGCATGTGCCTCTCTTTTATTGGCTTCGGTTACCCGCTACTTCTTACTGCAGTGCCTGCTTCAGAACCTCAAGGTTCTTCTGCATCACGCCTAGGTAGGTCTCGCCGTCCGCAATGTTCTTCTCGGTCACGGACTGCATGGAGTCGAGAACCAGAATCTTCTGATTCTTCTCCTGCGTGTTCTGCTGAATCGTGTTTGCAATCTTCTGATCGGAGTTCTCAATCACAAGGATGTTGTTCAGCTTCTTCTCATCCACCTTCTCCGCGAGGAAGCGCACGGTCTCAAAGCTCGCCTCGGTGTCCGCGGAGCAGCCCACAAACGCTGCGCTGTAGTCAAGGCCGTAGTCATCCACGAGATAGCGGAACGGGAAGCGATCGCCGAAGAGCAGGTACTTATTCGCAGCGTTCTTCACGACATCCGCATACTGCGTGTCAAGCTCGGAGAGCTGCTTATTGTAAGCCTCTGCGTTCTTCTTGTAGTTCTCTGCGTTTGCCGCATCCAGCGCGGAGAGATCCTCCGCAATCTTGTTCACATAGAGCTCTGCGTTCTTCAAGGAGAGCCATACGTGCTCGTCGTACTCGGTCTCCTCGTGGTGATCGTGGCCCGCAAGCTCATCGTTCACTTCCTCTGCCGTCATCGCAGCCGGATAGAAGGTCGGCCAGTAGCTCTCGGGATCCTTGATTGCGTCGAAGCTCTCGTTGCTAAAGCGGATGTGGAAATGTTCCGGCTCCGCCGGCTCGATCATGTGGTCGTTGATTTCAACGTAAATCGGCGCGCCGGAATTCTTATCCTCGGCCTCAAAGCGATACATCGCAGCCTTGGTGCCCGTGGACCAGTTCTGGATGTAGGTGCCGAGATACTTGTACGGGGACTTCACTTCCTTGCCGCTCTCATCCGTAAAGCTGATCGTATCGCCGTCGATGTTGATCTTCGCGATATCGGTCTCATAGCCCTTCAGGTAGTAAGCCTTGTACTCTTCCGCCGTCATCTTGCCGGTCTTCTCGGCCTTCTCCTTGAATGCCTCGTCGAGCGCGCCGCTCTTTGCGAGCGGGTATGCGGACTGCCAGTCACCCTTCCAATCGCTAAGGCTTCTGTCCCTAACCTCGCTGTCCTCGAAGGTAGAGACTTCCTTACCGTGGCTGTGCTCGTGCTCATGCTCGCTCTCCTGCATGCCCTCCTTCATCTCCTCTTCCTTGGCCTTATCGCCGAGGACTTCCATGAGGTTGATGACCTTCATGTTCTTGTTCTTCGCCTCTTTGAGCGCATCGTCAACCCAGCCGTCGGACTCGCCGCCAACATAGATGAAGAGATCCGCCTCGCTGATCTTCGCGATATCCTCTGCGCTCGGCTGGAAGCTGTGCAGGTCCACGCCGCTCTTTAAGAGCAGGGTGAGCTCCGCATTCTCCGCCTTGTCACCGAGCACTGCCTTTGCCCAGTCGTACTCTGGGAAAATGGTTGTGACAACCTTAAGCTTCTGACCGCTTGCGGCCGTACTCTCTGTCTTCGCCTCGCTGCTTCCCGCAGCACTGCTCTCTGCCTTCTTGCTTCCGCCGCAGCCGGCCAATAATGCTGCCGAAAGCGCGGAGACCAAAAGAAACTGTCCGAACTTTTTCATATGCCTCCTATGTTATCCCCTCATTAATATTTGCAAGCTTTTTCCATTTGCAAGGTGATTGCAATTCTACTCGGAAATGACGGCAATGTCAAGGCATTCTGTTAGTACTACATAACTTTTTTCGTCGCGTTTTATATACTTTGCGGTGAGTGCATGTAGCACCACCAGAAAGCCGCTTTTATTCGTCTCTCTATGTTTAGACCTCTATGATCTCTGAGCATGGCTCTAAGTCTTGCATTTACTCCCCCTTCGATTTGATTGTTTGTTGAAGGGATTTTCTCAATTGTATGCAACAACTCTTCATCCAAGTATGTAAATAAGGTCCCGTCACGAATCAATCGTATAAGCGAGTTTCGAGCCTTGACAAGGCGTTCATGAGTCGGTCGACGTTGTCCATTCTCGTCTACTGTCATCTGGTTCAAAAAGGCTTGGTATCGTTCCATCCAGTCTATGAATCGGTGAACCCACTTTTCAGCCTCAGCTTTATTTTTTTCAGATGCATCAGGTCTTTTTCATGACTTTTTCCTCCAAACATACTGTTTCAAGGAAGATGTAAGCAGAGAAAAGCCTTGTATATCAAGGGTTTGAAGCACTTTTCACCAACTCTTTTTGTCCACCCTTCATCTTTTTTCAAAGAAGATAAAGACCCCGCAACGCTTGATTCTACTAGCGTTGCGGGGTCTTTTACCAACTCTTTTTGTCCTATAACTCTCTTTTTATTGGCTTCGGTTGCCCGCTACTTCTTACTGCAGTGCCTGCTTCAGAACCTCAAGGTTCTTCTGCATCACGCCGAGGTAGGTCTCGCCGTCCGCAATGTTCTTCTCGGTCACGGACTGCATGGAGTCGAGAACCAGAATCTTCTGATTCTTCTCCTGCGTGTTCTGCTGAATCGTGTTTGCAATCTTCTGATCGGAGTTCTCAATCACAAGGATATTGTTCAGCTTCTTCTCATCCACCTTCTCCGCGAGGAAGCGCACGGTCTCAAAGCTTGCCTCGGTATCCGCGGAGCAGCCCACAAACGCCGCGCTGTAGTCAAGGCCGTAGTCATCCACGAGATAGCGGAACGGGAAGCGATCGCCGAAGAGCAGGTACTTATTCGCAGCGTTCTTCACGACATCCGCATACTGCGTGTCAAGCTCGGAGAGCTGCTTATTGTAAGCCTCTGCGTTCTTCTTGTAGTTCTCTGCGTTTGCCGCATCGAGCGCGGAGAGATCCTCCGCAATCTTGTTCACATAGAGCTCTGCGTTCTTCAGGGAGAGCCATACGTGCTCGTCGTACTCGGTCTCCTCGTGGTGATCGCGGCCTGCGAACTCATCATTCATTTCCTCTACCGTCATCGCAGCCGGATAGAAGGTCGGCCAGTTGCTCTCGAGATCCTTGATTGCGTCAAAGCTCTCATTGCTGGAGTAGAGGTGGAAGTGCTCCGGCTTCGCCGGCTCGATCATGTGGTCGCTAATCTCAACGTAAATCGGTGCGCCCGCGTTCTTATCCTCTGCCTCAAAGCGGTACATTGCAGCCTTGGTTCCGTCGGACCAGTTCTGGATGTAAATTCCGACGTACTTATACGCGGACTTCACTTCCTTACCGCTCTCATCCGTAAAGCTGATCGTATCGCCGTCGATGTTAATCTTTGCGATATCGCTCTCAAAGCCCTTCAGGCAGTAAGCCTTGTACTCTTCCGCCGTCATCTTGTCGGACTTTTCACCCCACTCCTTGAACGCCTCATCGAGCGCGCCGCTCTTTACGAGCGGGTAAACGGACTGCCAGTCACCCTTCCATTCGTCAAGGCTTCTGTCCTTGACCTCACTGTCCTCGAAGGTCGAGACTTCCTTGTCGTGGCTGTGCTCGTGCTCATGCTCGCTCTCCTGCATGCCCTCTTTCATCTCCTCTTCCTTGGCCTTGTCGCCGAGGACTTCCATGAGGTTGATGACCTTCATGTTCTTGTTCTTCGCCTCTTTGAGCGCATCGTCAACCCAGCCGTCGGACTCGCCGCCAACATAGATGAAGAGATCCGCCTCGCTGATCTTCGCGATATCTTCTGCGCTCGGCTGGAAGCTGTGCAGGTCCACGCCGCTCTTTAAGAGCAGGGTGAGCTCCGCATTCTCCGCCTTGTCACCGAGAACTGCCTTTGCCCAGTCGTACTCCGGGAAAATGGTTGTGACAACCTTAAGCTTCTGACCGCTTGCGGCCGTACTCTCTGTCTTCGCCTCGCTGCTTCCCGCAGCACTGCTCTCTGCCTTCTTGCTTCCGCCGCAGCCGGCCAGTAATGCTGCCGAAAGTGCGGAGACCAAAAGAAACTGTCCGAACTTTTTCATATGCCTCCTATGTTATCCCCTCATTGATATTTGCAAGCTTTTCCCATTTGCAACGTGATTGCAATCCTACTCGGAAATGAAGGCAATGTCAAGGCATTCTGTTAGTATCACATAACTTTTTTCGCCGCGTTTTATATACTTGCGAATTGTTTGCTGGGATGCATTTTTCGGTAACACAAAAGACCGGGAAATCATGCTTCCCGGTCTTTCTTCATTCTTCTCACTTAGCGCTATTTCGATTGCGCCTATCGCTTATACCGTCGGGATGATAATCTCCACGCGGCGGTTCTGCTGTCTGCCCTCTGCGGTCTCGTTGGTCGCGACCGGACGGCTCTCGCCGTAGCCCTGGGTCGTGATTTCCGCGCTCACGCCCTGTGCCTTCAAATACGCCTTGACCGAATTCGCGCGGTTCTCCGAAAGCGTCTGGTTGTAGTCATCGTCCGCATTGGAATCCGTGTGACCGTCAATCTCAAAGGCCGTAATCCCTGCCTCCGTGAGGAGCTTTGCAAGCTGATTGAGGGTCTCCTGCGCCTCCGGGCGAATGTCATACTTGTCGACATCGAAGAGCACGCCGGAATCCAGGGTGATCAGGAGACTGTTTGCCTCGAGACTCGGGACAGCAGGAACAGAGCCGAGCAGCGGAAGGCGCGGCAATGTGCCGAGCGGTGCGGCATCCACGGTCACACTCTTTGTTCCCTTGGTGACCGTCGCCTTGCCCTTGCCATCGTTTTCGATGGTAAGCATATTCGCGTAATCGTGATAGCTGCCCGAGCCGTCCTTGTTCTGTGTAATCTGCACCTTACCCGCGCGGTAGCTCATCTCCTCATCGTCCGCGGTGACGGTGACTCCGTTCTGCGTGTTTGTGTACAGGCCCTCGCCGTCGTCATCCACCATCAGTGAGATGCCGTAACGTCCGTCCCTGTAAATTCCGGAGCCGTCACTGTCCACCTGGAGGGAGATGCCCTGCTTGCTGTCAATATACTGACCCGAGCCGTCTTCGTCGCGCTGAATCGTGATGCCGCGCTCCTTGTCAATGTACTGGCCCTCACCGTTTCCGTCGGTCTGCACCGTCAAATTTCCGTCCTTATACTGCCCGTCGCCGTTGCTGCCAAGCTGCATGACCGTGGAACCGCGCTGAATCTGATCGTTCTCCACCTTGACCGCCGTGACCGTGATGCCGGGAACCGAGCTCAGCGCCTTGGTCTTATCGAGCGTAATCTTAGCGGCCGGATTCTCCGCAATGCCGAGTTCCGGCAAAACAACCGCCGGAATCTCCGGAATCTGTCCGAGCTCATAGCCCGGCACCTTCATGTCCGCATCGTCCGCCTGTGCCGCCTTGGTCTCGGTCGCGGTCGCAACCGCGCTTGTCGCAGCAACAGCCTCGGAACTTGCAGCCTCCGTGCTTGCCGCACTGCTCTCTGCCTTTTTTCCGGATGCGCAGCCTGTGACCGCAACGCTGAGTGCCAAAACCGCCGCGCAGAGCATTGTTTTCTTCATCTGTGATCCTCCCGAAATTTTGTCATGTTTCCCCATCATAACAGAGCCGCATTCTGCTGTCTATTCGCACAAAGATCGCAAATCTGTCGATTTTCTTAGGGTTTCGCAAGTTTTTCGCCACAACGTAACCGTATTCAGAAAAACCGGCCGCAACGACTCACAGGGGCATAGCCGCTCGCGCGCGTGTGTCCTCGCTCTCGTCGTAGGCATCGTAGGGTGCCGCGGGATTGTAAAAGCGCCTGCCCGAAGTCTTGCAGCAGAGATCGCAGTGCGCAAACACAAAGTCCAAATCCGCCGAATAGCCCGTGTGTCCCGTGACCACGAGCGGCTGCAAATGCCGCGCGCGGAGTTTTTCCTCAAATTCCGCGAGGGCGCGAACCGCGAGGTGATTATCCTCCGCAAGAGAGGCAATGAAGCTGTAGCCGCCGTCCGCGCCGAGCCATATCGCATCCCCGGTCAAGAGATAGCGTCCGTCCAACAAGTAGACCATATGGCCCCAAGTGTGGCCCGGCACCAGAAAACACTCGATTTGAATGTCGCCAATCGAAAAGACCTGCCCGTCCCGAAGCAGAACCTTTTCGTTCGGAATCCGAACGCGGGGCAAGCTTCCCAGACGGTAGAGCACACGGCGCTTCCGTTCGCCGGTAAGATAGCGATTTTCAATCTCGCCTAGATACACGGTCGCATCGCGGAACAGACCGCCGCCGTCCGCCTCGACCGCGCCTATGTGGTCGGTGTCGAGGTGGGTGAGCAGCACATTTGAAATTTGCGACGGCTTTAGGCCGATCCAGCCCATTTTTTCTTCAAGCCGCTCGTAGTGATAGCCCGCATCGATCATAAGCACCGTGTCGCCCTTTCGGTAGAAAAACACGTTGGCGACCCACTCCCGCACACAGGCCAGGTGCTCATCAATCCACCCCGTATTCAAAGGGTTAAAAATCCCCTTGCCCCGATACATCCAACTCATAAACTTGTGCTGAAACGCCGTAGACTTCTCTGACATATCATCACTCCTTTACCGCTCTTGCGGAACACATACCGCCGCTCGTTCAATCGAATTCCAAGGACCTTATCGCATCGCTATACGCAGCGTTCTCTTATCTGCTTACGCTTTCAAACGCCGGCGCATATCCTTCCGTTCACTTTCCGTTTTCGATATTCCGTCACGAAAGCCTCCTACTCCCCGGTTCCCGGCGTTCGCTCAGAGGAACTTCTTTAGGAGTTTCAGCTTTCCTTCGCCAAAAGGCGCGTAGCGAAACGGCAAATCCGGGAAGCCGGTGTTTTTTACGACCGCCTTCTTATGGCTGAAGGTCTCAAAGCCGTATCTTCCGTGGTACGCGCCCATACCGCTGTTTCCCACACCGCCGAAGGGCAGGCGGTGGTTCCCGATTTGCAATAGCACATCGTTCACACAGCCGCCGCCGAAGGAGAGCTTACGTATGAGCATCTCCGCCTTCCGCTTGTCCCGCGTAAAGACATAGCAGGCGAGCGGCTTTTCCCGCGCTTTGATTTCCCCGATTGCCGTCTCCAGCTCATCGTAGGTGATAATCGGCAACAGGGGCCCGAAGATCTCTTCCCCCATACAGGCGTGGTCAAACTCCGCCTCCGGAAAGAGGGTCGGTGCAATCTTTTCCGCGCGCTCGTTCCGTGCCCCGCCGATTACCTCTTTCTCCGCGGCAATCAGTCCGAGCAGGCGCTCATAGTGCCTGCGGTTGATGATTTTCGGGTAACTCTCCCGCTGCTCCGCCTTCGGATAGCGCCGCTCGATTTCCGCTGACAAAGCTTGTACCAGCGCATCCTTAACACGGCGCTGCACCAGAACATAGTCCACCGCAATGCAGGTCTGACCGGCGTTTAAGAATTTTCCCCAGACAATGCGCCGCGCCGCAAGCTTTATGTCCGCGCTCTCATCGACAATGCAGGGACTCTTGCCGCCGAGCTCCAAAGTGACAGGCGTCAGATGTTCGCTCGCAGCTCGCATAATAAGCTTTCCGACTCGCGGACTTCCGGTAAAGAAGATATAGTCGTAGCGCTGACGAAGTAATTCCGCATGGTCCGTGTCCGGTGCCGCCGCGTACACATACGATGCGGGAAATACCGCCTGCAGGAGGTTTCGTATGAGCGCCGATGTGTGCACGCTCTCCGCCGAGCACTTTACAACGGCGCAGTTTCCCGCGGCGATTGCCGCTATGAGGGGCGCAAGACTCAAGTAAAAGGGATAGTTCCAAGGGGCGAGTATCAGCACCACACCGTAGGGCTCCCGGTACACATAGTTCTTTGCCGGGAAGCTTGCGAGACTGCCCCGCACGCGCTCTGTTCCGGCCCAGACACGCAGGTTTCGCCGCGCTTCCCGGAGTTCCCCGTAGACCAGGGCGAGCTCCGTCATATAGGCCTCCGCCCGCGACTTCGAGAGATCCAGTCGGAGCGCCGCAAGGATGGCATCCTCCTGTTCGCGAATCTGCGTTTCCAAGCGTTCCAGCATCGCAAGCCGAAACGCAAGGGGTTTTGTTCTGTCCCCGTCAAAATATACCCGCTGGGCGGCAATCCGTTTTGCCAAGCTTCCCATGCGCCGCCTCCTTTCTTCCTCCGAACGATTTCGTATCGTTATCACCTTATTCCCAATCGCGTACTTGCATTGCTTACGCTTATTTTTAAAGCGTGTCTTTCCTACGATTTTAGCTTCCCCCGCATTGCCTGCTCGGGAGTCGCAGCAGAAGACGTGTTATTTATGACTATTATACGCCTTCCAAAAGGCGATGACACGTCCAACGCCAAAATCCAAGCGTCTTTTTTATGCCGCATAGGGGCTGAAACCCGATTGCCGCCCTCTTTATCTCTGCCGATACTTCCGGTGCGGAAAAATCCTCCGGGCGCAGCACGAAGTCATGTGTCGCTTCCGTCTCGGTGCCTTTGTCCTCGCCGTAGACACGCAGCGCATAGGAGAGCAGCGCATTCTCGACCAGATTTCTGCAGAAACGGCCGTTTCCGAAGCCGGACTGCCTCTCTTCCGGAGCAGCAAGCTTCCTGATTGTATCTTCCGCCTCGGGCGCAAGCGTAAAGCCGCGGCGCTCTGCCTCGAGGGCGGTAATCTTAAGCATTTCCTCGAGCGAATAATCGCAAAAACTGATTTTAAACGGAACACGGGAACGGAGTCCCGGATTTCTCGCAAAGAAATCCTCCATCTGCTTCGGGTAGCCCGCGAAAACCACGACCGTATCCTCCCGGTTGTTCTCCATCTCCTGGACTATCGTATTGATGGCCTCATCGCCGTAACCACCCTCCCAGTGCTCGACCAGAGAAGTAGGCCTCGTCAATGAAGAGAACCTTGCCCTTGGCACTCCGAAACACTTCCCGGACGCGCTCCGCGGTCTGTCCCACATAGCCTGCCACCAGAGAAGCACGCCCCACTTCAACGATCTCGGCGCTCTCGAGAATGCCGACCTGATTCAGAATCCCGGCGAGAATGCGCGCCACCGTGGTCTTTGCCGTGCCGGGATTCCCGCTGAACTCCATATTGAGCGCCACGCTGAGATTTCCCTTTCCCTGCGCCTTCATTTCTTTCTGCATTTTGGCAAACGCCGCAATTTTTTTAACCTGCATCTTTACCTCGTTTAAACCGATCAGTGTATCCAGTTCCGCAAAGTAATCCTTCTCGGGGAGCTGACTGATTACCGGAATGTTCCGGATTTCTTCCAGCTTATACTGAATTTCCCGCACGCTTTTTAATCCCATATTCCGGATACGTCTAAGCTCATCCTCGCTGAGACGCTTCAACTGCTCCACCGTAAGAATGCCGGCATGTTTCAGGCAGTTATAGCTACGCTTGCTGAGATCCAAGTCTTCAATGAGGATGGGATTTCTACAGTTCTCAGGCTCTTTCCATTCTTCGGGAAGTTCCTCCGCATTGCTTTCTCCTGCTGCCGCTCAAGCGCGAAGAGCAGTAACAGAAAGCGAATCATGCCCTCAGAGAGACCGGATTCGCTGACACAGGCCTCCTGCGTTTCGGTCTCCGCTTCCTCAGAAAGCGCTTGAATCTCTGTTCCTGGGAAGGTGAGCGCAAGCTGCGCGTGAAGACGCAGGCTGATTGCGTTCGGAAGACTCAGTAAAATGCGACCGCGCGTATGCGTGGGGTTCTCTCTTCCCGCCGAACTTGCCGCTACCATGCGAAGCCGTCCGCCTTCTTGCAAGAGGAGCTCATAAAGCTGCAGAACCAGATCCACACGATAGCGCTCTTCCACATCCCTCCGGAAGAAACTTTCAACCGTAAAGGAATTTGATCCCTCGGTAGCTGCACCTTCTCCGCTTGCGGTTTCGGCAAGGGCATATACCTTGCGCCCTTCCGCGAAGAGACCATCAAGCGCCTTTTGTCTCCGTCGGCTCCTCCGCCGCGCAGTTTTCAAAAAAATCCAGCTGTAGTCCTCATCGCTCACCGCCGCATCCGGCGCAGAGAAGAGAAAGAACTCTTGCTTTGCACCGCGCTCCGGTATTAACTCTACCCCGAGAAAGCCCCCCGCGGGAAGCAATTCCGAAGCCTGTAAGAAACGCTCTGCAGCGACCCCCGACGCCTGATGAAAAGCATACTTCCCATCTGTCGGCAACCGCAACGAAAACACCGAAACCTTTTCCTGACGCCCAAATGCCTTGTCATTCCAATTCTTCATCTTTCTTGCCTCACTTTCCTGTATGCAAACCTTTCTGTCTGCTTGCTATCTCTTTGCCTTTCTCTTTGCCGTTGTTTTTACTTTGTATTTTTTGTTTCTTGGTCGCAGTCTGTTCGGATTCGCGTCTTGGCACGCTCTCTGCGCTTGCAGATCTTGGCGTGCTTCCCCGAGCGCTTGCTCTAAACAGCTGCGGATTCACTTGTCAATGTGCCACAGGATTTGAGGCAAAACAAAAAACCGAAGCCTCAACAGAGTAAAAATGGGTACACGAATCCTGTGTTTATTAACCTATTTACTCTGTCGAGACCTCGGTCTCAACGTTTTTGATTTATGGCCTTATTTTACGCGCTAAGGCAGGCATTGTCAAGGGTATCTTGCGGCTCGCGGCAGTGAACCTGTCAGCGAAGATATTCCACGCCGGGATACTCGCTAAACGCATACTGCATCCCCGTGCTCTGCCCTTGTCCACTCAGATACTTGTCTACATTTGCCGCGTTGATGTCCACAAAGTTCAGATAATAGCAGGGCTCCGAATAATATTTCTTTGCACCCACGCGCCAAAGCTCCAAAGATTTCTTCTGCTCAGCCGTAACACCGCTCTCCTCTTTGTAGCGCTCTACATACGGCCATCCGATTTGTCCCTCTTCAGGCTCGGAAATCGTCTGATTATTGCTCTGTACCATCGCACTCGTATACTGTTTACCTCTCCTACGCCCAATAATCACAGTATGATTCGACGGGATAAATACATCCCAAATTTGGAGATTGCTCGGTGGATCATATTCATTAGAATCCAAAGCGTACATCTGTAAACTATCCGTAAAGTAGAAGAGTCGGTCGATGCTGTCGTCGTAGCCTGCATCTAAGTCTGTCAGTAATTCCCACACCCCATCGCCGTTGATGTCCACGACCGCGAACTGTCCGCCGGGCAGTTTTCTGCCGTTCCAACTTCGGTCGAGAAGTATGTTTCGGTAGGCTTCTACCGCCTTCTCATTTTGGCTCTTCTCGATCTTCTTACCGTTTTCATCCAACTGATAGCCGTCCGGGGTCGTTGCCGAAACCAGCATAACGCCGTCCGCACCGACATAGTAATCCCCGTCCACCCAGCGGTTCACCGCCATGCTGCCGTCTTCTAGGAAGTAATAATACTTTCCGTCCACATTTCGCCAACCGTTTGCAATGACACCGTTCTCATCGAGATAGTAGAAGTTGTCACCAAGCTCCAACCAGCCCGTCATCATCTTGCCGTTCTCGGCAAAGTAATACCAGTTGCCGTCAATCTGCCGCCAGCCGACCACCGGCACCCCGGTATCGTCGTTGTAGTACCAGCCGTTGTCCTTTTGGTACCAGCTGTTCATATGATACTTTTCCGGGTCGAGTTGAATCACGTAGCTAAGCTCCACCGGCTCACCGGTCTCCCCCTTTTGATTGACCGCATAGCACTGCAGGCGATAGGTTCCGTTTCTGCGGAAGCGAAGCGGCTTCTCATAATCCTGCTCTTCCACGCTCTCACCTTCGGGTGCTTCCAAAAGGGTATAGCGTATCGAAACGCCCTTACTCGTTAACTCCAGATCCACCGGATCCTCATAACTGCCGGATTCGAGCGATGCTTTGACCGTGGGATTGTAGCGTTCCAGTGCCTCTTGAATGAGCGCCGCGTCTTTCGAAGTCTTGCCGGACATCGCCTCTGCGGCGGTCTTTAAAAGCGTGACCGCATCCGCGTGCCGATTGTTTCTCTCATAAATCTCCGCGAGCGAAAGATACGCCTCTGCGCGCTTCGGCTTCATTCGGATAGCCTTCTCGTAGATCGGTATTGCTTCTTCCGTGTCTCCAAGCTGCCACTCCTGTTCAGCCGCCTGCACCGTCCGCGTATAGCGCGTGCTCTCATACCCCGCAAAGACCGCAATGCCGAGAACCAGGCCCGCGGCGAGAACCACAGCGACCAGCTTTTGCTTTTTCATCTCTCATCCCCCTTTCAACGATGTTTCAGCCACTCAGTAGCTCAGATACTGCGCCAGCGCATAGCCCCGTCTGCCGTTATATATAATCTCATAGAAACCGTTTTCCGCCGTGCCGACATAGCTCACCGAGGCGCCGAGCGGAATGTGGGCAAGGTCTGCGCCGCTCGTACTCGGAATGCTGCGCAGTGTAATGTACTCGCGGCAGTTCACGCAGTACATGGTGCGGTAGCCGCCGCTCGTATTGCTCGATACCGTGCTGCCCGCCGGTCTTTCGAGGCGCTCCGATTCACTCGGCTGATACGACACGAGATAGGATGCCAGAGAATAACCGGTCACGCCGTTGTAGATGACCTGATAGAAACCGTTTTCCGCACTTCCGAGTACCGTGACCGGTGCCCCGAAGGGAATCTGCCGCAGGGCCCGCGCCTGCGTGGATGGAGATTCACGGAGCGAAATCGACTCCGCACAGTTTGAGACAAACATGGTCTCTGAATAGTTCGCTGCGGTCGTCACAGGAGCAGTCGCCACCGGGGCGGAGGTCGCAACCGCAACTGCCGTTGTCGCGGGCACGGTCGCCGCAACGCTTGCCTGCGTTGTGAGCGCAGCCTCCGCTTCCGTCACCGCGGAAGCCAGATTCGCCATATCCGCCGCGACCGAAGCGGTATAATTGCCGCCCCGCTCGCCGCTCTCTTCGCTCTCTGCCGCACGGCTCTCTTCGCGCGTTTCCTCCTGGCTCTCCTCCGACGCGGCAACCGTCTCGGTCCGCGCCGCAGGTCGCCGCGTCGCAATGAGCGCTCCCGCGACAATGCCGCCGGACACAATGAGTGCGGCTGCCAGTATCACCAAATACTTTTTGCCCGTTTCACCTGCCATTTTTCATTCTCCCTGAATCAAAAACTTACCGCACACGCCGCAACTGTCCCTCTTTGAGGAGTTTCAATGTCATCGGCACCACATCTCGGTTCTCGCGCCAAATCGCATCCATCTGTGCGGGATCCACGGGATTGCCGCCGTGCCCCGCCTCTATCGTGAGACTCGGGATACCCAGCTTTGAGATGGCCCAGTCCTTATACCCCGCCGTATCGAGCGCCTGAAAATTGCCGTCCAAGCGATAGCCCGTTAGCTCGGAAACACGGTTCGCGAGCAACAGGCTCATGTTTTTCAGCTCCCCCTCCTGGCCGAAGTTCCAGTAAATGACTTCGCCCTGCGTGTGATAGCTGAGTGTCGCATCGAATTGAAACTGCCGCGTCAAATCCGCGAGCGCCTTCGACTCAAGCTCGCATTCCGGCGCAGTTCCCTTATAGTGATCCGCCGAGGCGTGCCCCAAGTGATCGTTATAAGACTGCCAGAGCGCGTCAAAGTTCCGGTTTAAGTCAACGCCGTTTGCATTGGACTTCCACTGCCGTAAATAACTTTCCGTGAGTGCCTTTCCGTCCTTTGTGGCAATTTGCCGCACCGTCTCCCGAACCGCCTCCGTTCGTAATCCCTCGAGCCCCAGCTGGCTTATGCCGATGCCGTCCGGATTTGCCATCGGGATAAAGTGGATTTCCGTATTCGAGAGTAACTCTCGGACAGCGATATTCTCATAGCTTCCGTTCGTGCTTTGGTCGCTTAGGAGCTGAACCAGCTGCCGCATGACAAGCTGTGCCGTGATATACTCCCGCGCGTGAATCCCGCCGAAGACCAGTAGATGCCGCTCTGCCGCCGGGTTGCCCACACGAAAGTCGTAGAGCCTGTTTCCGTCCACGGTCTGCCCGATTTCGTCCACGCGGAGCGCCGCGCCCGCATTTTTTTGAAGCGCGGCCATGTCCCGCTGAAACTCTCCGTAGGTGTAGAGGCTACTCTGAAAGCAGAGATAATCTCCGGTCTGAATGATGCTAAGCGTTGCTTCCGCCGTTTCCGCCGTGCTCTCCGCGGTCGATGCGGGCGCAGCGGGCTCTGTCGCCGCTGTCTTCGCCGCGGAGCTCTCGCTTTCTTTCTCTTCCACCTTAGACGCCTCCCCCGTTGCGGCAGCCGCACTGCTCTTTACCACCTTGCTCTTCGCGGCGGCATTCGCCTTGCCCTCTCCCACGCCGCAGGCCGCCATGCCGAGTACCCCCAGCGCACAAAGCAATAGCCAAAGCCTTCGTCTCATTTCCCCCTTACCTCCTGTCTGTTTTATTCCTCCTCATCATCGCTTCCGTTCGACTGAATGCTATCCGGACGCAGCCAGTCGCTGTCCGGCCGCGTGAGAAGACGGCTGTTATTGTAGGCAAGATCCAGCGGCAGCACCGTCTGCCCCTGATACGCGCCGGATTGCAAAGGTTCTACCACCAGCGCAAGATCCACCTGTCCCTCCTCCGAGAGGCAGAGCGGCAGCAAGAGCGAGCAGAGATTTCTGGTCGGGAAATACACCGGGATGGCCGTTTTATAATTCCACTCAACCCGCTTTAAAGTGAGATGAATGGCCGCTTCCAGTCGGTTTTTCAAATTATTCAGCACCATGGGCGTATTCCGAATGCGCTCGCCAAGCTGCTCAAAATAGTGCTTTCTCTCGCTGTCCTTCGCATGCCTCGGATATACCTCTTCCAATTTCACACCGTCGATTTCCAGCATATTCGGCGGGCAATTCTCCTGCAAAAAGCGGAGCGGAAAGCGACCTATGCGCTCCACAATAATGTGCGTATAATCGCAGAGCAGCTGGGTCGATGTGTCGTAGACCATATTCCGGAACTGATTTTCAAAATAGTCGGCGCGCTTCGGCAACGGATAAAAAAGTCTTGCCAGCGTTTTTCCGGACTGCTCTCCCGCGACCACAAAGTCGAGAAGATACCAGTAGGGCTGCGGCGACATGGTATTCTTCTTAAAAAGTGCGTAGATATACTCGTATTTCTGATCGACCAAGCCCGTATTGAAGGCCGCGTACTCTTCACCGGCATGCTCCGCATCCGCAACGTCGCCGTATAAGATTTTGTCTTCGAACACAAGGCGCTTAAAGGTGTAGGCAAGATAATTCTTTAAAATAGGGTAATTCTCGGCATCCGCCGAATTCGCCGCGCCGTAATACCACTTTTCCGCAAGCGCCTTCTCCGCGAGTTCTTTGATTTTCAGGTTCGGGATTCTGCTCCAGTGAAAGAGCCAGGAGTCCTTACTCGGGAACTTACTCTCCGGCGTTCTGTACTCGGACATTCCCTGCCTCGGCGCATACGGCTTTGCGGCGGCCTTCTCTGCCTTGCCATCTCCCTCTCTTCTCTCGTTTTCCCAAAGGCGCGCATAGGCCACCCAAGCCTTACCGCTCGCTTTGGGCTCGTGCTTTAGCTCGAGAAGTTCCGGGAACTGCTCAAGGAAGGGCAGTATCTTCTGAAAGCCGAGCAGCTTCACATCAATCCCGTTTCCCTTGAGTGCTTCACCGATTCCGGCTAAGTTGACCCAGCCCTCTTCATTCGAAATCGCAGCGCAAACCGCCGAACAAACCTTCGGGCTAAGCTCTGCCTTTTCTTCCGCCGACAGCTCCGCTTGGCTCGATTCGTCGCTTCCCAAAGCTGCCACCGTTGCCTGAGGGCCTGCAGCAGGCGTAGACGGTTCAGCGACCGTTTGCTCTGCATCTGCACGCGCCGTATGCTCTGACGGCCCATCTCCTGCGCGCCCCGCCGGAAGTGCTGTCTCCGCAGCACGAAGTCGCGCATAGGCAACCCGGGCCTTACCGCTCGCCGAGGGCTCGTGCTTTAGTTCGAGCAGTTCCGGGAACTGCTCAAGGAAGGGCATAATCTTCTGAAAACCGAGCTGCTTTGCATCCACCCCGTTCTCTTTGAGCGGGGCACCGAGCCCCGCCAAATTGACCCAGCCCGCTTCATCGGGAACGACGGCTGCGAAAAACTTCGCGGAGTTTTTTTCTTCTAAGGCAGACTTTTCCGCCGCAGAGAGTTCCGGCCCCGCAAAAAGCTCCTTGTCTTTTGGCACATCCGCTTTCTGCACTTCCGCGTTTTCAAGCTTTTCAAAGTTTTTAAGCTGCACATAGGATTTTGCGGGAAGCCCCGCCCCCGCGGAAATGCCGTCCACCATAGTCAAATACCCTCGAAACTCGCTTAAAAAATCACGCAAGGTCGCAAAGCCGTAGTCTGTATGGCGAAGTCCCGCCTCCGCAAATAACGGCGAAAGCGTTGCAATGTCCACCATATTGTCGGGCGATGCCTGCCGCTCCCGAATGATATTCCAAACCTGCGGTGCCAATTTTTCTCTTTCTTCCGGATGCATACTGTATATTCCGCCTTCCTTATAAAAAGCAGCGCGTTCCACGGTGCGTTTTGCCACTTTCAGAACCTGATTTCCCGCACCAATGCTCTGCTTCTTTTCATTAAATATTCATAATTTACCATACTTCCACGGCTGTTTTTTTCGTCAAGTTGCAAATGTGAAAAGAGCCCGAAACCAAGGGGTTTCGAGCTCTTTCATTCACAAATCACAATCCAAGCGCCGCACAAAAATGCCGCCGTCAAAGAAGATATCCTTACCTTCCGCATCTTGGTAAAAGGATACCTTCTCTGTTCCGCAGCGTTCAAAGCCGAGCGAGCGGAGCAGCCGCAGCGACGGCGTATTCCGGAGCGCTGTCCCCGCCTCAACAAACGGAACGCCCCGGTTCCGCAGGAACCCTAACACAGTCCTTAAGCTCTCCCTCGCATAGCCCTTTCCGTGGAAATCCGAATGAAAGCAATAGCCGAGTTCATAGCCCTCTCCGCTTTCATTTAGGGAAAAGTAACCTATCACCCTGTTATTCAGGCAAATCGCAAGAAAAATGTGGGCGTCACTCTCCGCAAGCAAATCTAAGCCTGCAACTCGGGTTTGAACAGAGTCATCATCCAAATCGTTCGGCCAGTCATATTGGGCGTACACGGATTTTGCCGCACTGACCCAAATTGCCTGAATGTCCTTCCAGTCTTCTGCTCTGATGCGCCGAATAGAAAGGCGCTCGGTCTCTATCGTCTGTATCATGAAAAGAACCTTTCTCATTTGTTATCGCAGCAGCGTTACCCGACCACCAGCTTGTTAGTCTTCCTAAGATACTTTGCGGGGATGGGACAATCCAGCTTCCAAGTAATATTCATCGGCTTACTGCCCTCGTGCTTTACGTAGTTCGCAATTCCGAGATAGGTATAGGCCGAAGCCGTATTGCTGATGCGGTCCGACTTAAATTCGCGGACAAAGAGTAGAATACGGCTTCCGCGCTCCTTGTGGTGGATGTAACGCTGCCCGGTCGCGGACTGCTCCCCCGTGGTGCTCTGGCTCTGCCAGTGGAACAGCGTCTCATTGATCGAGTAATCGTTGTACATGGTGGTCGGCGAATAGTCCTTGTCGGACTTATTGAGCGTCACAAAGAAGACATCCAGCTTTTGCTCCGGCAGCCATTTGACACCCTCGCGGACGGTTGCGGGCTTTAAGAAGTCCATCGCCACCAGAATCTGATCCCTGCTGTAGCTGCAGTGCAAGTCCAGCGGGCAGTCAAAGCCAAGATCAACCGGCTCATCAATAAAGTCGATTTGGTCATACTGGTAGCGAAGGAGTTCCTGCAATTCCTGAACCATAACCGGACTTCCCGCAAGCGCTGTGAGCTTTTCTGCTAATGCTTCCCGGCTTTCCTCATCGAAGGCCTTGCCCCAAACAGTCATATAGAACATGCGGAACATCCGCCGTTCAAGAGCAGAGAATTCCCCGACTTGGAGTGTTGGCAAGTTTTCGAGTAGTTTCAGGATGAACTGAATCCAACGTCTGGAATCCACAACCGCGAACTTTGCCATCGCCTTGGTCAAAACTTCCTCTAAGGGCTCCGTGAATTCATCCAGTACACCTGCCCGCGCAGACAGGCGCGAGAAGGTAGCAAACTTATAAAGGCTTCGCGGATCCAAATGGTAGTACCGGAGGAAATTTGCAAGATTTAGTGCCAAACCGCTGTCCTCCTCAAAGGAGGCAATCCGCGTCACCAGTCCCGCTGTATTTCCATAAGACGCTCTTATATTCTCAAGGATATACTTCGCTGCCTGCCGCTCCAGTTGGATATAGCAGCCCTTCGGCGCTGAGACAAATCCGTTTTTAATCTCCCGCGCTACGCTCTGTCCGCTGTTCGAGAGCAGGGCGGCAAACTTATCCTCGAAATTATACTTTTTATTTGCCTGGCCAATAAAGTCGAGAACCGTCAGGCACTCTTTTCCCTCTGCGAGCCGGAGTCCGCGTCCCAGCTGCTGTAAAAAGATGGTCAACGACTCCGTTGGCCGTAGGAACATGACCGTGTTGATTTCGGGAATATCGACACCCTCGTTGTAGATATCAACGACAAATAAGAAGCGAAGCTCCCCGGAAACCAGTGCGCTTCCAGCGCTGCGGCGCTCTTCCTCCGGCGACTTTCCCGTCAACGCCAGGGAAGGGATGCCACGTTCATTGAAGAAGTGACTCATAAATTCCGCATGTTCCACCGTCACGCAGAAACCGAGTCCCTTTACGTCGTTAATATCCGTCACATAGTTCAGCATGGAGGACAGTATTAAGTTGGCGCGTTGCTTTGCCACATAACCACTCATGCTGTAGATATTTGAGAGTGCGGTCTTATCGTAGCCGCCCGCAGCCCACTTTAAACCATCCAGGTCAACGCTATCGGTCACCCCGAAATACTGGAAGGGGCAGAGAAGTTTGCGGTCAATGGCCTCCGGAAGCCGTATCTCTGCGGCAATGCGATTGCTCAGATAGGCGAGAATGTTCTTCCCGTCCATGCGCTCCGGAGTCGCCGTGAGTCCGAGCAAGATTTTCGGTTTGTAGTACGCGAGTAAACTCTGGTAACTCTTTGCAGCTGCGTGGTGGAACTCATCCACCACGATGTAATCATAAAAGTCTTCCGACGTCTTGCTCGCAAACTCTTGGCTGCTAAAGGTCTGTATGGAGAGAAAGAGGTGGTCAATTCGATCCGGCTTATGATTCCCAACAAACAACTCGCCAAAATTCGCATCCTTCAATACCGCGCGGAAGGTATAGAGACTCTGCTTTAAAATCTCCTCCCGATGTGCGACAAATAAAAGTCGGCAGGGTTTCCCGGGATTCTGCTTCCGAAAACGGCGGTAATCAAGCGCTGAAATAACGGTTTTACCCGTACCAGTCGCCGCCACAACCAGATTGCGGGTGTAACCCCGGATGCTCCGCTCGGCCTCCAGCTTATCCAGAATCTCCTGCTGATAAGAATAGGGCTGAATGTCCATCGTGTAGACTTCGGTCGGCTGTTCGCCACTGTACTTCTCAGCCTGCAAGGCGCGGCTTAAAACGCTCTTTCTGTCCCTCATCGTAGTATTCAAATTCCTTGTCATTCCAGTAGAACTCAAACGTAGCTGCGACTTTTGCTATGGTCTCCGGCAAATCCTGCTTGGTAATCTTGGTATTCCACTCAAGCCCACTCGTCAAAGCTGCGTTCGATATATTCGAAAGAACCGACGTAGGCCGTGGTAAAGCCGCTGTCGCGATAAAAGATGTATGCCTTCGCATGAAGCCGCGTAATCTTTGTGTTGTAGCTGACTTTAATCTGCGTATTGCTGAGTTTCCGGAGCTCCTCAATGGCCTTAACATCAGTTGCGCCCATATAAGAGGTCGTGATAAAGCGCAGTTCCCCACCATTTTCGGTGATTGCTTCAGCTCGTCCATCATGAGCCGCAAGCCGCTCCATTTGATAAACGAGACCAGGATGTCAATGCGATTGCTGGATACGATCTCCTTTTTGAGCTCGCTGTACATCTGTGGCTCATGTACAGCTCCGGTGAAGAGACTTGATTGCGCAATCGAGGTCTCAGGTCTCACGAGCTGTGCCTTTTTCATCCAGTGCGAGGATGCTGTTCTTCCGGTCAAAGAGTGCCAGTAATTGCTCCGCGCGCTCTGCTACGGAGAGTGCGGCAAAGTCAGCCTCCTTGGTACTTTCCAAAATGGCATCAATCAAGTGATTTGCAAGTGCCACCTGCTCCTGCAAATCAGCCCCCTGATCCTTCAGATTCTCCATGCCGCGCTCCACGACCGTGGCTACATACTTGGCAAGAACTTTAGAGGCCTCCGCTGTATCCAGCGGTTCTGTCAAGCGGTACTTATCACTCTTCTCGAGTTCACGCTCCAAGCCCTTGCTGATTAGTTGTTCGTAGATTCCGTCGTGTAGCACGTTTTACCCCCGGTATGAATCACTGGCTCATTATTTTCCTATTGTGTCAACAGCCAAATTTCTATGTGACTATCTGATTACTTTACAGGTTAAATTATGGACCTGATTCATTCAAATCTCAAGATCAAGTACGGGACCATATTCAAATATAATCTGTTAAAAAAGACCTGCTCTATTCTCCTATCTTCTTAAATAACCGCGCACTCCAGAACTGCATTCCCAGTTCATCCAAGTAAAAATGTAAAATCGCCTTGCTGTTCTTACTCGCAGTACTGAGCACGATAAATTGCACATCCTTCTTGATTGTTTCTTCCACAAAGCGAAACAGCGCTTCGCCGATTCCCTGCGAGCGCTTTTCCGGAACAACATACAACTCCTCAACTTCAAAGTACAGGGTTCCCTCCGGCATGATAGACTTCATGTTCTTCGCGGTCTCGACCTTGCCGAGCAGGTACGCTTCAATTCCGTCTTCATCCTCCGCGAGGAAAATCCGTTTTCCCACGATGTCCGCTTCCGTATTCGGGTAATAGCCGTAGCAACTCTGTTCCGCCGCCCACTGCGCGGACAGCTGTATCAGTTTTTCCGGTATCTCAGGGGATTGCTCTGCCTCATATTGTTTCATATTCATCCTTTCAGACAACTGTCACATGTTTGTCAAAAGCAAATCTTTCAATCCACAGGCAAGGTTTGTCCATGCGTTTCCAACTATACTCATTCTTCCGTACTTACAGAAACAACACAGAGGGCAAAGGGTGCACTTCTCCGTATTTCTTTTCGATTCACCTTACTTCCTGCATAGACTTCCGTCAAGTTAGAACACGGGAGATGCCGGTATGCCCGCAGCATTCTAAAAAAAGGAAAAGGCAGCCCTTAATAGGACTGCCCTGCTCCCCCGAGATTATTTTCGACGAAGAATATATAAATCCATGAATTTTAAATCCTCGCCCACGGGTAGCGGCGCAAGCTGCGCCTGCAAATAGCTCTCTTTATCGCGCACCGAGGCACTGAAATATAATTGTAGCCGAGATCGAAGAGATAGGCGGGACAAAGCTCATTGCTCGGACCGTAAATACCGCGTACCTCAGCCTTCTCACAGCAGGCCAGGATATCCCGGTAACTGTCATTGACGATCGTGCATCCCGTCATAATTACCATATCCAGGGTCTTTAGCACCTCCGCATAGTCGATGGCGCTCTTCCCGAGATGCCAGTGAATCCCCTCCGGATAAACTTTCATGCCCTCTCTCCCGATGCGGTAATTCAAAAGTCCTTTCTCCGGTCGCAAATCAAAGGCATGAAACTCTTTGCATTTTCCGAGGAAAAACTGATTGTAAAGTCCATAGCCTATAATACCGACTTTCTTGCCTGAAACATCATAGGGAAACTGCAGTCCCGGCTCGCGCACAATACCCTGCTCCGTAAGACGCTCGGCGGTGTTGAACGGCTTGCTCATCAAATTCAACAGTGCGACAAGCGGCTCTCGAAGCGTTTCGTCTCCCGATTCCAAAAACGTTTTAATTACCAGATCAACCGGTTTCCCAAGCTCTTTTGACAAAACTGCCTGATACGCCTCCGGGCTCTTCTCCTTACCCACACGTAAGCACTGCGAAACCCGGCCTCTCTTATCGGCACACATGAACCAGCGGTACTCAAGGATAAACTCATCCAAAACCGGCATTTCTTCCCGCTCGGTTTCGTATAACATAAAAAAGAGACCCTCCCCCACCTCTCGCTACCCTGCGAACGTGTAGATCGGAAAGTCTCTTATCTCTGATTGGCTGCGGCGGTAAAGCGTATCTTTCCGCGCTGCGCTATGTTTTTGATGTATCACACGGCGTATCGCCTGCTTCGCGATTCCATGCCCTATGAAGACCGCAACGGCGTTTTTGATCTGTCTCTTGTACAGAGTCAGGATCTTCAAGGCGTACACTGTAGCGTCCGTCCGCCACGTCAAAGCGAAGCGTACAAGCCCCTGCAGGAATCAGGCCTTTGGCACGAATGATATTTCCGTAGCGCCCGCGTATCAGCGCTTCCAGAAACAGTAGAAACGGTTCCGGAGCGCCTACATAGGCTTTCTCCATCGAAAACGTATCCGGTAATTGCGTTTCCGTTTGCGGAGCCGAGCTTCCGGTCTCCGATTTCGGCTCGCTTACATCGGCCGCGCCGGTCAAAAGTTTCTCCCACCACGCTTCTTCCGCGTCCTTATAATGCGTCGG
>BNJV01003129.1_pt1 | contig 138146 bp, 180 predicted proteins | sample 8540591 | NCBI WGS metagenome assembly BNJV01 (sample SAMD00202457, study PRJDB9452) | human saliva metagenome | host: Homo sapiens | reverse complement strand
TGTTTCAAAATCACAGGAATTGACAGCTTAAGCCGCTTTCCTCGGTTATCTTGTCGCTTTCTCTTGCTCCCAATAAACACCTGTTTTTAGTTCACAGCGCAAACTACCATTATATGCCGAAACTCCTCATCTTTTGCTTTTCCTGCCACGGAAAGGTAATTGTTTGTGGCACGTGTTTCGCAATCGCATTTATTGCCGTATTGCCAGTGTTTCAACACCTTCTGATTTTCCGTTCATTTAAGCACAGCAATACCGCTGTAGTTTGCCATACTAGTACATCCGCCTTTTCATCCGGCGTTAAATCGGCTTCGATTTTGCATAAAGTATAGAGGCAGTTTGTGGCGCCATGGTGTTCCGGCCTGCTGCGCTTATCTTTTGTGTGCTGCTCTTCCTCCATTGACTTGAGCGCAATCGCTCCCCCGTACAGGCTGTGCAGAGTGCATTGGTTACTTTGTCATGCGTATTATCCGCAATCAGTTTGATGCGTTGGCGATAAAGTGGCGACGGTTTGCTGAAGCTCCTTGCCCTGGTACCGGTAAAGGGGGCTGTAACGGTATCTATAACTCGGCGATTTCCTCCGCCATTCCCGTGCTTTCGCTTCCGCTTAGCTTCTCTTTAGCGATATTTCGAAATCAACTCTTCCTTTCTTGCATTATTCTGAGCTTGTGTCATATTCTGCCTTTGCGTCGTTCAGTAATTTCTGCTTCATTTAATTTATTTGACATGGAAGTATCACAGCCGATTTTGCATTTAGCTGTCAAATCTGTTGTTGCTCTTGAGTTGCGCTTTCACGTCATTCGTCTGTGCGGCTTGTTGTTAGCCTGGGCAGGTCTTTCGTGATTCCTAACTCTTTTGCTGTGTCGTGATAGTCAGTTCGTATTTTGTTCAAGATAATCGTCCCTTCGGTCAATGTCGCTCTGGTAACTGAACTGTCACTGTCTCGCTCAAGCATCAGCGCCGGACTTATACCCCACTGCGTTGACTGTCTGGTTTGGTACTATTTTCTGTATTCGGTTTTAGCCGCGCTGCCGTTTCGTTATACTTGTTTTCTTTTGACTCTTTAGCTTCCGTTAACGCGCTCGCTGCGCCTTGGATTCATTTTGAATATGCCAAGGGTCAGCTTGTTTGTGGCTAATTTGCTGTTTGTTGGGTTGGTGCTGCTTGCAATCGCGCCTCCTTTTAGTGAACGCTATCAGCATTGATGTGATACCCCTTCTTTCGCTTAAAAATTCCGGCTTGTTCATTCACTTGTTTACGGTGGTGTGTACCTGGAAGCTTGTTACCATAATCACTCACACTCCAGTTGTTGCCAAAACCAAATTCCCTTCTAAACCGCCTCCATGATTTGGTTTAAAGCGTTCTTCGTCTTTGTGTAGCTTCGTGTTAGCTTTCACCGACATTGGCATTAACGGTGTTACTTTGACTTGACTCCGGTTTTACTTTCTCCATCTTCCTTGCCACTACTTCCACCGTTACTCCTCGTGATATTTCCGTATAAAAAGCATTGGAAAGAAAGTAGAACGCAGCTTACGCTAAGGATGGATGTGAAATTATAAAGCTTACTGTAACTAAGCGTCGTTGCACACACAAAGGGTAGGTCAGTAAGAGGTTTTAAAACTCTTTGGAAAATTGACGCACTTCTAATCGATCTCATTTAAGTTATCTTTCTCTAATGAACGTTCGAGCTGGAATACCATCGGATAACCATACCTTCTCATTACCTATATAAAACCTAATGCCTTTGGAATCGAGCTAATTCTGTATCAATTATCAGAAAATTGTCTCTCTCCTCTATCCCCAAACCAACGTTTGCTGTCTCAGCATCCTCGGATAAATGTACATCCATTGGCTGGTCATCCGGCTTCCAATCCATTTGATTTGATATCATCTAAATAATTTGCTACTCGTCCCATGGTATACATGCTGGTGGATAACCAATTTTCTTTAGAAATTTTTCATTGGAGATTATGAATGCCCGTAGAAAGCTCTTATTTTTCCATTTTTACAATCTCATGTCTTTTCTTTTCGATTCGGTCGAGTCATTTTAACTAAATCGTCATTCCGATTAGCTTGTATTCCATTTCTCAGCCCTACTTTCTAAATGGTGAAATTAATTGTTCAACAGAGCCCAACCTTCAGGGAATCAGTTCTAATTCATATTTCCACATGGGGCATGACGAAGCTTGCACAGGAAACTTCTTTTTACTTAAAATTTAAATGAGTCCATTTTAATACTTGCACTGCTCTTTGATTTCTTCACTGCTAACCACTCATCAAAATCCTTACATTCATATTTATTGACTTTCATTGCAGATCGTGAACATAAACTCTCGGATTTCCAGAGTAATCCGTCAATTTGAAACGACACTGCCCAATCGCCATCTCTGGCGAACGCATATTAAATCAGCTACACACCTGTAGTTTTCTATTGCTTTTTAAGATAAACATTATCCTCTATCTCCAGATCCTTCAAACCACCAAGGAAATATTCCAATTCATTTATCTTTTCCATATTACTTGATAAATCAATATAAGACGAAACTTAAAATTTTCAGGTAATGTTCTTTGGGATATAAATTAAATTTAGTTTGCAATTTCTGTAAACGATACTTGATAATGGAACGCATGGAAAGCAGACCAAGAATGTGAAAACGTAACCGTTATTCCAGATGGTAACGGCGAATTCACTAAAGGTATGGGCATGTTAGTGAGCAAAGATGACTTAGGTTTCGGCGATCGTTCATGGCGCTATTCTGTGTACGTGGTAAACGGCGTAGTTGAAAAATGTTCATCGAACCACAAGAACCAGGTGACCCGTTTAGAGTTTTCTGATGCGAACGCCATGATCAATTCTTAACCCAACATGGGCACCAAAACCATCTGTGTGTATCATCACTAAACCAGGTTGCCCATTCTGTGCAAAAGCGAAAGCATTGTTAGAAACTAAAGGCTTACCGTTTGAAGAAATCGTATGGTAAAGATGCATCAACTACATCATTACGCGCAATCACTGGCCGTACAACTGTTCCACAAGTATTTATCGGTGGAAACACATCGGTGGTAGCGACGATTTACAACTTTTGATGTAAAATAATCGTAGTTATAACATGAAAAAAGCAAACCTTCTGGTTTAGTTTTTTATTTTCCGCTTTTAAGCCATAAAGAAAAACGGTCAAATTCCAAATCTGCAAAACATCTTCAAAATCTGACCGCTTGTTTACTTGTTTAAAATTACAACTTCAATCGCTTTATACTGCTCTTGGTTTTCTAATCCAGATTGGTATTCCGCTTTGTTTTTCTCGTCTTTCGCAATCACTGCTTCTGCGCTTTAGCCACGAAAGCTTCTCGTTGCTGAGTTTGTTTTCGATGCGTTTAACCTCGTTTTGATATTTTTCAATCTCTCTTTGGCTAAACGGGCAAGCTCGGCTTCTTTTTATTGATAAAGCCAGCCATTGGCACAAAGCAATTCAGCATTGCCAACAAGTTTCGCTACCGCAAGCGGTGCAGCTTCGTTGTGCAGCTAATACTTGAACTGTTATTAACTTCGCCATGGCTTTTTAAAAAGAGTGGTCTGTTTTTCGAGAATTTTTGCGTTTTCTGCGCTTAAATTACGGAACAACAGATCTAAGCCTTTGCTTGGTGCGATGTTGCTTTCTGCACGGATATTACGTACCGCAACAATCACTTCTTTTTAACCACTCAATTTCAGCTTCTGCTTCTGGATCAAAGCCGTTTTCTTCCACTTGTGGAAAGGTTGTAACATAATGCTGTCAGCCGTAATGCCGAGAATCCTTTCACTTTTGCCAAATTTCTTCGGTAATAAAATGGAATAAGCGGGATGCGCTAAACGTAATAATTTTTCTAACACGTGAACCAAAGTTTGGCTTGCTGCACGGATTTTAGCTGCATTGCCGTTGGCAAATACTGGTTTAGTCAATTCTAAATACCAGTCGCAGAGTGGTTCCAGGTAAATTCATAAATCGCATTGGCACAAAGGTCAAAACGATATTGGCTTAATGAGTTACGGAAAGTTTCACTGTGCGGTTGAATTCAGATTGAATCCAACGATCCGCTAATGAGAATTCGATCTCACCTTCACTTAAATCAATTTTTCATTTGTTAAGACGAAACAGCTTGCATTCCACAATTTGTTACAGAAGTTACGGTAACCTTCAAACGTTTCTATATCCCAGTTGATATCACGACCGTTTGAAGCCAATGCCGCATAATGTGAAACGTCAATGCGTCTGTACCGTGAGCATGCAATACCGTCATGCAAATTCTTTTGCGGGTATGCTTTAGCAATTTCTCTGCCAGTGCGGCTGCATCATGTTGCCGGTGCGTTTTTCAAGTAAATCTTCAAGGCTGATACCGTCAATCATATCAATTGGGCTCGAGTACGTTACCTTTCGATTTCGACATTTTTGACCTTGCTCATCACGGATCAAAGCCTCCGTTACGTACACGGTTTTGAATGGTACTTGTGGTTTGCCGTTTTCATCTTTTACAGAAGTGCATCGTGAACATAATCATCACGAGCAACCCAGAAGAAGATGATGTCGAAGCCGGTAATTAACACACTCCGTTGGATGGAACATTTTGAGCTCTTTGGTTTGCTCTGGCCAACCTAAGTTGAGCAATCGTCCAGCCTGGTGAGAACCACGTGTCTCATACGTCCTCATCTTGTTTGAGTTCAACCGCAGAATCTAAGTTATATTTTGACCGCACTTCTTTCCTTCTGTTACGCGCGACATAAACGTGACCTTCCGCGATCATACCACGCCAGGAATACGTTTCCCCAAAAGTTGGCGAGAGATACACCAATCTTGAATATCACGCATCCAAAGTAAAGGTTTTCATATTGTTTCGGTACGAATTGGTTTCACCGTCTTCCTGCTTTAATCGCCACATCAGTGGCGGTTTCACGCTCACATACCATTGGTCAGTTAACATCGGCTCGATTGGCACGCCACCACGGTCACCATAGGGCACTTTTCAAATCATTGCGGCTTTAATTTCGTCTACATCAAACCAAGCCTTCAAAAATCTGCCACGATTTTCTTACGCGCAGCGAAACGCTCTAAAACCACGGTAATCCGCAGGAATCAGTCGCTTCAGCTAGTCTGCCGTGGTTTTGCCATCGGTGCCGATAATTTCTGCTTCATCACGAATATCGGCATTTAAAGGTTAGCCGTTAACCATCGGCAGCTGTGACGTTTACCCACTTCGTAGTCGTTAAAGCGTGCGCTGGGGTAATTTCACTCACCAGTACCGAATTCAGATCAACATATTCTATCAGCAATAATCGATTTCACGGTTTGCCAACGGAAGAACCACGGTTTTACCGATTAAAGATTGATAACGTTCACTTCAGGATGTACCGCCACCGCCGTATCGCCCAACATGGTTTCAGGACAGTCGTTGCTACCACTAAATAATCTTTTACCGTCTGCCGTTTTTGCACCGTTATGTAACGGATACCTGCAGTGCCAAAGGGAACCTTTGCTCTCTTTGTTTTCTACTGCTAAATCAGGAAATCGCTGTGCGAAGTTTTGGATCCCAGTCTACCAAGCGTTTGCCACGGTAAATCAGCTCTTCTTCCAGTGCAGCGAACAAACACTTCTTTCCACCGCATTCGACATGAAGCATCGTCCGCGCGAGCGCTCACGTTTCCCAGCTTCGACCGTTACCTAAACGACGCATTTGTTGGCTGATTGTGCCACCTGCAGAGCATTTCCAATCCCAGATTTTCTTGATGAAACGCTTCACGACCATAATCATGGCGAGTTTTGCCTTCTTCTGCGGCGATTTTACGTTCCACCACCATTTGCGGGTTTGCGATACCCCGGCGTATGGTCTGTCGCTCGCCATAAGGTGTATGCCGCTTCGCCTGGCGGTTAAAACGGGATCAGGGTGTCCATTAGGTTTGTTGGAAAGCATGCATGTGCAGGGAACCCGTCACGTTACGGTCGCGTGAACTCGCGCTGCAATAGCTCGGTCAGCGATTTTCATTTTCCGGACGGTTTAAAATAACCGCCTCTCTTCCCAATGTTGATAAAGGGCTTGTTCTGCAGACGGATTAAACGGTCTGCCATTTCGAATTTTTGTGTCATTATTTTTCTCTTTGTATGGATACTTTTATAATCTATTTAAGAATATTTTTTTAAAATTTCTCCACGATTTACTTTGCCTTTCGACTATTTGTACCTGAGTACATGGCACTATAATACTTACCAAAATCATTATCTGTTTTACCTTTATTGGATAATATGTGAGATTCAAATTTATCAGTTTATCTTTAATCTCAACCCAATTTAAATCACTATAAGATTTTTAAATAGGAAGCAAGCTCAACAACCAATGTAAAAAATTAGATTTTCTAAACCAAATAGAATCATCATCTAATTAAAATCTTTAAGCATGCTAAATACTTTCATTATTAAGTAAAATATGAGAGGAATTATAATACTAATGTTATATTGGGATATATTTTTTCAAGTTCCTTATCTAAATTATAATATCCTTCATTCTTATTGTAGACTAACTTGTAAAATAAAATATTAATCAGCTATTCTTGTCAATTCTGATTCATGGAATACTTTTATAATCACCATCTAGCTTTTCCAATATTCTTTTGCAACTTGAATAAATTGCCCATCATAAACTGCATTATGTACTTCAATATCTTTCAGCTTAAATTTAGTAAGATTTATTCTTCTAAGATTTTTTCACAACAGCATCATCAACATTCACCTATATTCACGCATTATGTTGATAAGACATGAATGCTTTTTTTCCATTTCTGAAAGTGACTTGAATGCTTTTTCTTTAAAGTACATTCAGGATAACCTGATATATAGTTTCTTATAGTAGTTAATCTTTGTTGCCCATCAATTACCTTCTGTGAGGTCATCATATTTTCAAAATCATATTACCTGTACAAACATATATTTCTGGGAATGGATGGCCTCTAATATAGTTCCTATAAACTCTTCCTGATGCTTTATCGTCCACAAAAACGACGTTGAAAGTCTGGCTGTAAATTAAGCGACCCGATTGAATTTTGAAACGTCCGATATTGTTGGTTGTTACGGATGTGTTAATTGTGCCATAATATTTTCCTATTTAATTGTCTCTAATTTTATCATGCTATATTATCTCTAACCTAAAAACATAGTTCTCAAGATGTTTATGCTTTTGTAAACTCCTGCTGTGACCTTATAATTGCCCACCTCTGATTTTCCATTAGATATACTTTTAAAAATCAAACCATTCATTCCTAAGATGCTTATCATTTCTTAATAATTCATTAGGAAGTTTATCTGGTCTATATCAACCTATAGCCAAATATTTTAGAAATTTATGATATTGTGCTATTGCTCATATTAAGATAAATAGCCCTCTTCTTATCATCCATTGAAAATCCTCAACTCTTAACATTATTTCATTAAATAAGTCAGAAGAAACTATAGCTTCATCAATATCGAGTTCTTATCAAAACTTTTTTATAATAACTATATCCCTAACTTAAGAGCCAGTTATAAACACTAAGGAAATGAAACATTCCATTCTCAGAAATTCTTTCCTAAAATAGTATTCATTTTCTTTATCTTTAAAGATATAAGGCGTACCATGAATTACATATTTCCGGTAAAGTTTAATATATCTTCCTCTGACACTTCTTTAAAAGCAGCAACAAAATCTGAATAACTTTCTAACATCGACATCCTTAATTCAACACCAATCTAAACTTAATCACCTCTTTCAATTCTTCCAATCCATATTTTCCTGTTTCGCATGCTGTTCCGGTCAGCTCGTCAAGAGTGATCGACACACTTAACATAATCATGCGGAAATATTGGTTATCTTCAAATCGTCCAACACGTAAAATATCACCTGCTTTAAATGGCTTGGATTTATCGAATGGTGATGGTTTTATGCCCTGCGAAATATCAGCTTCGAAACGTTGGTAAAAGTGATGTCGTTTGGTTGCATTTATTCTCTTAAAGCGGTTAAATTTGAGCATACTCCTTTGCAAAATCACTCTACTTAGGCTAATGTTTGATCTCAAGCCACCTTCTCTAACCCCTCTGCTACAAAGAGGAATGGATTTCCAAATTTTTCGTGTCATTTATCTCTTGCTTAGTAGGGTAAGTATAAACACACCGTTATGATCACTCGCTATCTTTATCCAAGGACGTTTATTACTCAGTCACCGTATTGCCCGCCACGATTTTCTTTAAGCTTCATCATCTGATAGAGATAGTAACGAGGAACATTTGATTTTGCAACAATGCTGTAATCAGCAACAAACAGATAAAGGCCAATCGATAAAATAATAATGGTCTGGTCATATGCTTAAAGCCAACACCTATCAGCAAAATTGCAGCTACCATATTGTAATCGTATCGAGTTCCTTAAATATAAGGACAAGTGATCTTTCAGTGTCGTTAAGGCGCCACACCCATGCAGAGCATGCTCTGATACGATTAGAAACAAGCTTTTTCATTTTCATCTCCTTCTGAAACTGTTACCAAACCTTAGAAGCGTTATTTAAATCTAGTTTAAAATGAATTACCCAAAACTCACTTTCATTTGGGATAAATTGTTTTAATCACTTCTCGCACCATGCAGCCAAACCCCATATTTTCCTGGAGCGCGCATGTTGCTCGTTAGTTCATCAAGGCACGGCGCACACACTTAACACTCCAATCGTGCAGAAAGTATTGATTATCTTCAAAGCGCCCCACACACGTGCAAAATATCGCCTGCTTTAAAATGGCTTCTTTCAGATTTATCCTCGAATCGTGATGGTTTTACGTGCGCAAGTAGAATGTCGGCTTCGGAAACGTCTGGTAAAAAGTGATGTCGTTTGCTGCATTTTATTCTCATAAGCTGGTTAAATTTTGGATGCAATGCGATCACCTACCAGCTGATGTTTGATTCTGCCAAATCCTAACTCTCGCAAAAGAGGGGAATGGATTAGAGGATCGGTTCATCTGTTTAATGTTTTAACATGACAAAGAGAGATTCGTCTCAATAATATTGAATTGATAGCGATCTTTCAGCAAAGAGGGTTGTTAGGGAGATTTTGGCAGGTAAATCACGAAGAAAGCCGCTTTATTTCTCTTCCCTAATCGCATTCAGCGCTTTCGATTTTACAATTCACAATACGCAAGGAAGCACGCCATAAAGTAAGCGCATCTTTCTTACAGAGATCAAGATTTGGCGCTACTTTCACGCATTGGTTATTAGCTTTAGCATTGATAAGCACACCGGCCGCTTTTAAATTTGTGCTAGAGTGAAACGCAATAACCGTTGTGTCGTTTTACTACAGCCGTTCAACTCGCCATTATCCGGCTTCTTGGAAATTCCTTTTCTTCAGCAGTTAATTCAGGACTTGAAGAATAGAATAACCTCATCGTAAAGCCCGTTTTAAATGTTAATAACAAAACTAAAGAAATCATTTATTGATTTTTTCTTTTGCCTGTCCGCTATTGATAATAAGTGGGCCTTTTAATACAATTTTTTCAAATTAAGCGAAATTTTAACAGAAAATCTCAAAAATCTCTATGAGGGCGGATTCTTATCGATTGAATAAACAAGCGGTAAGATTCCAATCATATTTTGCAAAAATCGTTGAAATCTACTGCTTGTCGGTTTGGATAATAGCGGTGGTTAACCGCTATCATTTATTCTTTGCGGAAAATTCCGCAGATGTGCTGCAACTGGGAAGAATAGCAACACGATAACACCCATAAAGCACATAGCTTACGATCGGTTTTGCTACCGTTTCACCTTCTAACAATGGTTTAATTCGGACATCGATGTTGCGGAACCCATTCATCCAGTTAATGCGCCAGCCGTAGTATTTAATTTGAACGCGCTGTCATTTGCATAGGCTTTTGGTGCTTTTGCTTTGAATATCTGGCAGAGCTCAAATCTCTGGAAATACGGTGGTAACCTCACCGTATCTTTCATTGCTGATATATACCATGATCTTGTTCGTTCGCGTTTCACGCTGTAAACAAGAAATAAACATCCTGCACTTCGCCATCTGGCCGGATTTCGAGTTTTGCACTACGCCATCTTTTTGTCCATGCGGCGCAATTCGCATGCCGGTATGCATAAGTTTCATCGTAACTTGGCATTGCATACACCCACGACCCCGCCAATAATAACAATAAAAGAATGAGAGAGAAACTAAACAAAAAGGTATTTGATGATCTGTTTCATGGCAGCTCCTTATAACCGAATTTAAATACCTTTGTACATTTTCGGTGGTAATGCGAGCAAATTCTTCTGTCGAAACCCCTTTAATCGTTGCCACACATTTCGCACGTTTCGCGCACATCAGGCTGAATATTGATTTGCTTACTCACGATAAGGAACTGGCGCTAACATAAGGAATCAAGTTTCACTCATCACTCTGATCGCTGCAGTAATTTCTCGCAACAACATCTCGCAATCTCAGCACTTTGAAAGGCACATCACCTGAAAATGAGATATAGCCACACTGGCAAGCGTGCCGTCGGCCATTTCATAATCTTTCAGTAGCAGTGTAGCACACCGCCAGACATTTTTCTGCAGTCTCCACCTTGAATTAACATATCCATCGTATCTTGGCGTGCACTTCTGGTGTGAATAATCGCGTTTATTCCACTTTATTCGCAATCTCAATTTGCTGTTCAAAAACTAGCACTTGTACACGGTTTAGATTCAACGCATAGTGGTAATCTAAGCTCGTTCAGCCCACGGCAACCACGCGTGGATCTTGAGCAAAACGGCAATTTATCGTAATCAAAAAGGCTCTTTCTTCAACATTGAGCGGATCGCACACCGCAAGAAAGTGAGACTTCTGGGCGATGTGCCGTTAAATTTTTCATCGCTTCAAAACGCGACCAACGGTAGTAAACTCGAAATAAAATGATTTTACCCCGCGGCTTTGTGCATTTTCAATCACTTCATCCACATTTTTATAGACGTGTTTCATAATCTAATGAATCTAAATGACAGTGGGAGTCAATAATAAATAAATTTTTAACATAAATTTTTAAATAATTATCCAAATAAGGTCATCACTAATTTTGGCATGCCATCAAGCAACATTAACTCTTGATTCACGGCATTAATTTCACGCAAATCGCGTTGAGTTTGTTGCACAATTCGGGATGTCCTTCAAGCAATAACGGTGCATGAAAAACGTTGGCTAAAAATCGGAATTGCATCCCAAATCGGTATTTATCCAGCCATGCTGAATGCCTCATGCCCTTAGGCTCACGTCGCAGCTCTCCCACTCTACGCTAGCTCAAAACCAAAAGCGCTTCCCTTTATCAAAAAGCGGAATAGAGGCAAAGAAATACATCGCGCGTTTTCTCAGAAATTGCCGTGCGTTTGTAAAAAGTGCTGCGCACTGGCAAAGCGGTCGCTTTTCAAGCAAAACTTTTGCAAATCAGAGGGCGCCGGATGGCAACATTCAGCAGGCACCTTGTCGTGTTTCAAACGATGTGTTCAGGGCAAACTTCACCGCGAGCCATTGACTGCATCGCGCATCTGCCTTCGGCGCAGTGATCAAAATAGTCATGGCATCGGCTTTGGATAGCTCGGTAAAATGGCATCTTGAATCGGTGCTTCTAACAGAAAACCAAACGCCTTCATGCGGTATCCTTTCTGAGGTGTTTCAATAAAGAGCATTACTGCTGGCTCTCGCTCAGTTTATCTGCAACATGAATGCACACCACAATATTGTGCCACCTTGCATGCGCAAATGTTTGTAACTGCTGGTCTCAGCCTCGCGCACTTGGTCGATCAAATTTCCTTGCTTTTCTTGAGCGCAAGTAAGTGAAAATCGATGGTTACCACTGCGCACAAACAACTTTTATGCGATTGGTGACAAGGTTTTTCGCCTTCGAGCATCCGGGCAAAGCAAACAATCTGCAAATTGGCTAATAAGTTGCTCAGTGCCGCCTAACTTCTGTATTTAAATAGCAGCGCATGGTGGCCACGCCCTTGTGTCGGGTGGTGTGCGTCGGTTGCTGATAAACTCAGCACCAACCAAGGATAAAGTGTCATCTTATCCATCTCTCTCCAACTATTTTGCAATGAGATGACAAGAATTTTTCGACCAGCGTGTTGACCCTCTGCCACCACTTTTCTAGTCGGCTGTTCGTAGCGTGATAATCAGCCCTTTTCATTATTTTGCGTTGAAAGCCAAATACAACGCTGACGAGTGCGATGGAAGATCCAAGCTTTGCTGTTCAATGCGATCTCAATTCGCGACTACGAGCCTCCGTTCTAAGCCGATAACGGGTCAATGCTCGAGATAAATGGTGAAATCTGGCTCAAATTTCACCCAAAAATCGTTTTCATAAGTGTGTCAATATCAAATGGTACTATCAATCTGGCCGCCGCCTTGATAAGCTTGCGTGAACGCATAGCATCGCGACGATCAACAATCGTCGCATTTGCCTTCAGCAAGTGCAGGTTTAATCACTTTCCCTACCAACCGCACGCGCTGGCGCGCATAAGGCATCAATAATTCCGCTTTATCGCACACGGGCTCTTCCAATCTCGCGCTTTGATTAAGCGCGTAATTTTTCAGCCAACGGCGCGCCACCCGGCTCCCGAGTCATGAGACTGATATCCGCAATGCCTGATCGTAGTGCTGTGCTACCGCCCGCCTGATGCGCGGTGCTTTTTCCTGCACCCTTCTAGGCCTTCTAATACGGTGAACTTTACTCTTTCATTATCCTTATGAAGTTTAGCTGCTTTACCGTTCACGCTCAATTTTCATCCATTCCTGGCAGCAGCACCAGCTTTATTATGTTCATCTGGGCGTGCCATCTATGCCCACCGCTACCGTCTGCCACGAAGTAGAAACACGGCGTACTATCAGGTTGAGAAACTGCTTTTAACGCTGACTCACCTCTGGCATCGCACTCGCGCAGGTGGCAAGCCCCCAGTCACATAAGTATTATAAGGCGTTGGCTGCTTCTAAATCTTTTACGAATATTGTCGCAATAGCAACGATCGTCACATGCCATAAATCACCGTTGGGTCGGTTTGAGAGCTCGATTTTACGCTCGTAGGCGATTGATAAACACCGAAGCAACGGCGGGCGTCTCCTGCAGCAATCCCAGTTTCTCCACAATGGAAGTGGCAAGAATCAACATTTCATAGTTTGCAAGCGGTAGATTTTCCTGTCTACTATTTGCCAAGCTGTCGACATCTAGCTTTTGCTGTCAGTTTTCGATAAGCGCGCTTGAAATGTTCAAACGTCGACCCTGGCACATAGCTGTAGTATCTGGTGCAATCCAACCTTCTAATTTCCCCTGCGTGGAAGACCAAGTTAAACTCGCAATTTCAGCTCAGTTTCTCGCTTAGAGTATGTTGCAAATAGCTGGCTTTTGAGAGTTGTTCAGCCAAATTTTGAAGGTTCTTCCTTCAATAAATTGCACGTTTAGCTGCGCTAACTTTGCCTGAATTCTAAGTAAGTGTTTAAGCAAATCTTTCAACCGTTTTGACCATTGAGCGAATAAGTTCCTGCCTGATTTGCTTTAGTGCACGTGTTACATCGAATCAAACTAAGGCAACATTGAACATCATCATGTTGAACAATACGTCTCTTCAAGCAGTTGAAGCATCTTTTTGGCTCGAGGTGCCTCAACACAAAACCGAAGCACTCTGCTTTTGCAGTTAATGGATGCTCAGCGTAAGCTCATTGAGTTTTGATAGGCATAAAATGCCGCACCACCAATCATCGTGCCAAAAGCAAGCCTAATGCGATCAATATTTTCTTAAACATCTGTTTTACATTTTCTAAAATAATTCGAGAAAGGATTTTACACTATAAAAAGCGAATAAGCGCAGGTGACGATGCCTTTCAGAAATGATTTAAAGAGAAATAAAGAAATCATGCGGGTGGTCGTGAGATCTCAGACGCTTCGACCAGACGGATCAAAGTCCGCCGCTCTACCGACTGAGCTAACGACCCGAAAGGAGTGTTCTGAAAGTGGTGGGTCGTGAAGGATTCGAACCGACCAGCGGTTAAAGTCCGCTGCTCTACCGATCTTAGCGACCTTTGGAAGTTTTCATTTGGTGGTGGGTCGTGATTCAACCGACCAACGGATTAAAAGTCGCTGCTCTACCGACTGAGCTAACGACCCTAATGTGTAACAGGCGGTATAATACGGATTTTCAGACCGAATGTGCTCCTTTTATGTGTTTTTGTTTATCTGAATAAATTAACACAATCTGGTTATTTTTAACAAACCGTCAGGGGATTAAAAATAAGGCGGTTTAAAACCGCCTCACTGAATTTGCGTTTGCTTTTGTTACATAGTCAATCGTTGATTGAACTGTTGATTTTTTCAGCTTTCTTCATGGAATTTCTGATATCGAATTCTTCTTCTAAGCCGTTACTAATTCAACAGTATCTGAAGAGTTCTGCGCTTAGTCTTTATGAATGAAGCTCAGGTTTAACTGCTGCAGCGTCTGCGCCTAGTTGATCGCGATGATTTTTTTTTCGATTTTAATGCTCATTTTGTGTTTCCTTTTGTAGTAATTCGCAAATGCGAGAGTTAGTTAGTAGATTCACTGTAAGTTCAGCCTAGCATAGCAAGGTCGAACCGGATAAGCTTTTCGATAATAATTTAACTGAGGTTCGCTTAAGCATGCAGCGAAAGCTGTTTATTTAACATTAAGACTAGGGTTTATCCGTTAAAGCCGTGAAATTTGCAATTGCAAAAACGACCGCTTATTTCTTAAAGACCAGGATTTGCTCATTTGGTCAATCATCAGCCTTGTAATCCGGCTGATCAAAATCGCTGAACCGGCAACAAAGTATCTGCCAGCCTCAGCAATTTCAGCAATATTTTCGATTTTTACCGCCATCACTTCTAAACGAATGCTTGCCTGAAGCATCACGATGACGTACTTACGCAATTTGAATGTTTGAATAATTTTTGTCCGACAACCTGGATTTACTCCATCAATAAAATCATATCAATTTTATCCATGACATAATCTAAATAATGTAACGGTGTTGCGGGGTTAAATTGCAGCTTTTTGCTTTTTCAATTCACGGTGGCTGTAAGTTGCGATCGATTGATCGGTTGCTTCTGGATGAACGTAATGTAGTTTGACCCGCTTTAGTAAATTCTGGAATCAGGCGCTCACCGGTTTATCATTAAATGCACGTCGATTTGCCGTAATGCCGTAGTGTTACGTAACGCTTGGCAATATGGCTGGGCCAAAGGTTAAATTGTACGAAGTGATTATCCATCACATCAAATGAATAATATCGCCACCCGCAGCTAAACTGCATCTGATCCTCGCTAGTCGCGCTAAGTCGGCGTGAAAGAATAGAAGGGCGGTAAAAAGGTTGTCGAGCCATATATATCTTTAAAAGTTATGCTTAAAGTACCGGTTTAAGCAAACAGGTGAAAACAAGTCACAAAACAAAAAAAAATTTAAAACTATAAAATTTGTTGGTATGTAGTAATTTGTTGTATCATGCTTTCCCATAATTTAATAATGGATATTGTTTAGTTTAGACAAATAAATGAAGCAAGGTACCACGAGAAACTACCGTAGGTATTTTTTATGATGCTTCAGCTCAACAAGGTTGATTATTCGCTCGCGCAGCAACCTCAAAACAATGACTTGACAGATGGTAAAGGTATCCGTTCTGTTAGATACTTTATCAGCTTACCCCTGTTTATACTGGCAAACGTTGGTAAGCGAACACTGAAGGTCGTGTGTTTCGCTTCAGCGGGATAAATTCAAAGGCATGGCGCTCATTCAACGCAAAGGATAAGTAAATGCAAATTTTAAACTTCGTTAAAAGCGCGGCTTCCACAAAGATTGCAAAATCGTACGTCGCAAAGGAAACTTTATGTCATTTCATAAAGCAGCTGAGATTCAAAGCTCGTCAACGTTAACAAGTGATCTTCAATGAAGAAACTATTAGCTACTTTTATGTATTTTTGCAGCTTCTTCTCACGCAAAGTGTTTGGGGTTGAAAGCACACCATTAAAAGTAGGTATGTTGGTTAGTTGATTTAGGTTGCTTATGAATTCCCAACGCTCGAAACCATTCCGGAAAACGTTTTTAAGGAATGCTTATTATGCTAAAGGCAGCGAAGCATTAAAATAATCGGGTATTAATTATCACTTTGTTAGCCATAGCTTTGCTGAAGGTAGCTATGTTATTTCTGCAACCTATAAACCAACTTTCTTCGCAAAATGCCGAAGGAAGCGCTGATATGAAAATACGCCGAACGCGACTTTGCGAACAAACCCTATGTATGGAAAACAGATTATCAATGTGGTAAAGATGGCGGTGAATGTGGTTGCGATAAAGTGGGCACAGGTTGGAAATCGTGCCAATGGTTAATCCTGCATCGGTGAAAGGTGAGACATTTAAAGTTGTTGTATTATATGAAGGCGAGCCATTACCAAATGCAACGCTTACTGCAACGTTCAAAGAGTTTGATACTCAGATCACAGCTATTCATAAAGTGAAGTACGTTGTTCTCTTGATAACTGGCGAAGACGGCACAGTTAACATCATTCCATTAAAAGGTGGTTTCTGGAAGGCTGCTGTGGTGCATGAGGTGCCATTTAGTGATCCTGCGCAATGTCAAAATCTGCACTACGCAAGTATGACGGCGTTTGATATCGCGAAGTGGGTGCTTCCGCGCCGTCGCAACCCCAACCTGAAAATCCAGATTGAGGGTTTTACTATCAAACGGTCAATTTTTCTAAAAGTTTTTGCGTGAATGCCACCGAAGGCACCATTACTCATACAAGGATGTGATCGCGCTTTTCGCTTCGCGTTACGCATCAACTAGCTCATCTAAGTTGGACCATTTTTGCTGGCTGAGGTTAACGCATCAGTAATCCACGCTCACTTGCCATGGAACGGATTTCCGGCTGATACACAAATACTGCATCTGTTTTCAAACTTGGTGCAATCTCTTCTTATTGCCTTTTTTTATCGTGTTAGAACGTGCCAAGACGCAAGAATTGTTCCTCTTTCCCCCTTTGTGCGCATTTATAATAGTGGCTTAATGCGGTTGGATGGTAGGCAAAATCATCATAAACAGTGACTCCGCGCACTCTCGCACTTTGACTACTAAACTTTTGACGATTCGCGTTAATAAATGAACCTAATGCACACTCCATGCGCCACGAGAAACACCGCTGCATGATGGCTGGCAGCAATCGCCGATTAACGCATTGTGCATGTTGGCGTGCGCCGATAATGGTGCCATTGCACCACACCGGCTTTTTCGCCAAAGTGATACACACTTCAAATGCAGAGCAATCTGCCACAGTGGTTTATGAAAACCCTCACTTTCCTGCACCAATAAATTGTAATGGTGGCTGCTGTGCTTGCCCATCTTCAATATCTTGCACGTTTTGATCGGAGCGGCTGACAAAATCTGCAGCCACTTTGTGGCATAGTGCACTGAAAGATGATGGAGCTGGCGTTGAGATCGCTTTTAAGTCATCAAAAATATCAGCATGCGTCCAAATTCAATGTGGCAACGATAATTAAACGTTTTCCGGCGTGCGCAATGCTACGCAATTTGAGACGCTTATCGAGGCGGAGTCCTGTATTCACTCGCTCAATCACCAAAATTTACGCGAACCTGCACGCGCAGAGAGTCCCAAAGAGTACCCGCGACTCCGCGATTACGAAACCCGCAGCCGATGCCGTTTTTCTCAAAATCCGCCGCCAACATTCCTGTTGCCCAGTCGTTTTCCGCCATGTGTACCAGGAAACGGCTAATACCCAGCGCGATCTTTAGCAAATTTATCGCGCAGTACCGCGGGCCAGAAGTGTAATTCAATTGGTTATCCAACGCACATTCCACGCATGGATTGCGCGTCATCCGGCCTGGTACGACACCTAAATCAGACGCGGTTGCAATTGCGCAACATCATAAATCGGGATAATTTCCATGCTGCCGTGATTTTCTAGTACTCATTGGCGGATAAACGTTAGTATCAAGACCATGTAACATGGTAGCCCAACTCAGCGCGCTGATCGTTTCGCCCCACCACGCCCATAAAGGTGCCGCAGATACCTAAAAATATGAATATGTGCTCATTATAACGCCTTCTTTCACATCTACTTTTTGCACAAAAACCGTAAAATTTCGGCCGCTTGGTGCGGTAAAAAGTTGCGATATTCCTACTCACATCTGCGCCTCTAACGCACCCTGAAAGCGGTCTGATGTGCGATAAAATTTTGCAAAACTTCGGGAAAAACAAACCGCTTGTAAAGCTGGTATACACACTCACGAAAAGAGAGAGGCTCAGCATTTTAGTGCTAAGCACTTTTGCCTGATCGTATGTTTACCTAAATGCTAGAAAAGTTCTTCACGCTATCTAAAAAGCCTTCTTGCTGTAGGCGATGTTTTGCGCTGCCATCAAAACTGTTCTTCTAATTTGCGCAGGAAAGCTCTTTTGTTCTTCAGCTTAATTTTGCTGGTGTTTCAACAATCACTTTTGCAGTCGATCCTGTTTCATGGCCACCCTCTCGGGCTTGCTGCCCTTTACCACGTACGCAGAGTTCACCCGTTTGTGTTTCCTGCGTTTTGGTTTCAACTTCGCCTTCTAAAGTCAGCACTTTTCAATCTCTCGCACTAATGCCGCGGTAGAAGCTAATTGGCACTTCGCGGTAAAGGTTTGAGCCATCACGTTCAAAAGAAATCTCATAGTCACGAGACGTGAATCACTGCCGCCATCAAATCGCCCGCTCGTGCACCATGCCTTTTTCCCCCTGCAGCACCTTCGCCAGGTAACGTAGTGGTTACCGGTATCTACCCCTGCCGGAATAATGACCGATGGGTTTTCGCTTTTGGTGCGCCGACATCGCCCGTAGACCGAGATTTACACATGGTTTCCTCGAGTGCCTGAGACCGTGACGGCTTGGGCAGACAGATTCACTCACAAAGAAACCTTGCTGACGCGGGTCGACCGGAACGCGACAATGCCGGACAGGCGGTCCGCTGAGAATCTTTTTCTGCACGTGCCGCGAGCGGGTAGCTCGCACTCTGCTAATGTCGAAGCGAAATATCTGACCTGCTTTGCCGCTTGCTACAAAGAGGTGATTTCCAATGTACGTAGCGTAAAATCCATCGCCACGCACTGCACACGTTGACGCTGACCACCTCCGCCGAGAGCCACCACCGACATCTCCGCTGAAAGATGCTCTTCGACCACCCAAAACCGAGCCACCGCAGCCACACAAAACCGCCGCCAGCACCGCCGCCGCCTTGTTCACGGCTGAGCATGGCCATATTGGTCACAGCTGCACGTTTTTCAGCATCGCCCTAGCACTGCATAAGCTTCGTTGATCTCTGAAATTTTTCTTCTGCATCTTTTGCTGCCTTGGTTTATCCGGGTGATGTTTGGACGCTAAACGCGTCGCAGCGTTTAATGTCGTTTCGCTCGCTCCTTTGCGCATAGACCAAGGACTTCAGCATGAAAATCATCTTTTTGCCATAGTAGTTTCCGTATTTTTATTTGCGATATTTTGTTATTTCTGACCCGCCCGCATTCGCTAACTTTTTAGCAATGTGGGCGAAAAGGTGAAATGTAAATATCCACTTTTACCCATTTGGATAATGTTTCTCAAAAATCCACTTTATAAGCACGTTTTAACTCCGGCCTTGCTTTTCCTTATTCCAAATATGTCGCCACTTACGTTTTGAACTGCTGATTCCACAATTCGTCGGAAGATTTCGCTTACCAGAGTCAGATCTTCAATTTCAATGGTTGAAAACTTGCCCTTCTAGTTTTACTTTCTTGAGCAACCTTAGCAACATCACCAATAGCCCGTAAAGATCCGGTCGTAATTCAGATGAAACACCCATAATAAGGCTCATTTTGAGCCAATTTTGCAAAATTATTCTGCCAGCTGTCCTATCTTTTCCGCGGTATTTTTCCTTTGTGTTATGCAGCCACGAATTGCAGCAAATGGATAAAAGTGTAAAGTAGCATAACTTATTCACTCAAATTTACACAAAATTCTGGACGTACATTTGACCGCTAGCAACAGACTCCCTCTCTTCTGCAAAGAGGGGCAGGAAGATTGGCGGAAAGTCAAATTTGAGCTCATAAGAGAATTTGATGTCGCTATCACGTCTCCCACCCCCTCTTTCCTAAAGAGGGGATCATTCTCTATACACCAAAGGGCGTGTTTCACGCCCTTTATTTCCTCTTTCGAAGCCGTAGAGTGTTGTTGACCTCTTTCCACTGCTTCAGGTTCCAGCATCTACCACACCATCATCTGCGCAGATGAGTTGTCAGCGGTTATTCATAACTTGTGCTGCTTGCGCTGTCTTGCATGAGTGCAGTTTCAGATGCTGCGCTTTGATTAATGGCGAATGCTTCAATCTCTGCTTTATCTTCGCCTTTTGCGTTTCAAGTTTCGATCGCACTGCTTCAATTTTCTCTTTGTCTGACGCTGCGCTAACATCGCCACTTTGCTTCGTAGTGTTGTTTTGCGAGTTGCGTGCGCCGATGCGTCTCTTAGTTTACGCCTAGAACTAGCTCTTCAAATTTACCGGTCTGCATCTGCGTTTGCCTCTGCATCACGCACCATTTGTTGAATTTCTTCATCAGATAAACACAGAAGACAGACGAGATGCGGATTTGGTGCTCTTACCTGTGTTTTATCTTTCCAGATGCGTTGATTACGCCGTTCGCGCCGATGTCGAAAGTAACTTCAGTTTGCCTGGCCTACGCGGTGCGGGGTTGATACCTTCTAGGTTGAATTGGCCTAAAGATTTATTATCTGCCGCACGTTTACGCTGTCGCCTTGTAGCACCGTGGATGGTTACCGCTGCTTGAGTTTATCTTCCTGCAGTTGAGAACACTTGCGCGGTTTTGCCGAGTTGGAATCGTGGTAGGCCTTTTCTCAATTAAGGTTGTCATCACGCCACCCATCGGTCGATACCAAGTGATAATGGGGTTACGTCCTAATAATAGAACGTCTTTTCACCGCCGCGCCTGGCCACCACCTTGAGACCGCAGCACCAATTGCCACCGCGCTCGTCGGTTTTGACGTCTTTTACGAGCTTCTTTACCAGAAGAATTCAGCCACTTTTGCTGCACTAATGGCAGACGACTGGGTTGTCCCACGAGAATGATATCCAGTAGTTTCGATTTTACACTCTTACCTGCATCTTTTAGACTGCTTTTAGCCAGGTCAATTGGGCTTGCTGCTAAATCTTCAGCTTTCACAGCTTCTAATTTCGCACTTTGCGTTACGCTGATGGGTGCTAAAGTGTGGGACCTGCATGCATCGCCTGTAGCGATATACGGAAGTCGCTTCTGTAGATTGCGCTGGTGAAAAGTTCAATTTTCGCTTTTTCAGCGGCTTCTTTCACCACGTTGTGACGCCATTAGAGTCGTTACGTAAAATCAACACCTTGCTCTGGAACTCATCAATCATGCAGTCGATGACACGGTTATCGAAGTCTGCCGCCACCTAAAGTAAGGTGGTACCTGTTGCTAGTACTGCGAAAGTTTGTTCGCCGTCAAGAAATTCTCAATTTCGATGATTAGATATCAGATGTACCACCACCACCTAAAGTCGTGAAAGCTGCAGTACTTGGTTTTCTTTGTTTTGAACCTCGACCGAGTGCTTCAATGCTGCAGCTGTTGGATTTCGTTGATGATACGTCTTTACATCACAAGCCTGCTAATTTTACCTGCACGATGGTTGCTTGACAGTTTGTGCCATCGTTGGAAGTACTTGCAGGCACCGATAATTACTACTTCTCATTACTGGCTCCTTTACAAGAAATCTTCTGCAGTCATCAATACTTCAGCAGAGATTTGCGGTGGTGCTAATTTATCGCCTTTTACATTACCCACACATCGCGGGTATCCTGCACGCACGATTTCAAAAGGCATAATTTTAATACTCGCGTTGTACTTCTTCACTGCTCGAAAACGACTTGACGATTCGACGTTTGATTGCGAATAATGTATTTTCGGGTTAGTAATGGTGCTTGGCGTTTGCAGGTGACTAACTAAAGTTTCGTTATCGGTATAAGCATGATTGAAGGAGTGGTACGCGCACCTTCTGCATTTTCAAATACGCGCGCTCTCGCCATTCGCTACTGCTACACGGAGAGTTTGTTGTACCTAGTCAGTACAATAATTTTCCATAATTTTTCCCTCTGAGATCATTCGTTTGAATTAGTTTTTGTTGCCGAAAAGATAAGGTTTGTTTAACGCTTTTCCAAGCCCAGCAGCCAGAAAAATTCTTATCAGCTGTGATTCAAAGAATCGCGTTTCAGATTCGGCTCATTCAGACGGGAGCAATAAATGAGGGACACTACGCTTCCGGCCAAAGTCTAAAAATTTGCAAATTTTTGCTTTCAAAATCTGCGTCAGGAAATGTATATGTTGAGGAAAATTGCTGGCATTGCATGCTGCGAGTGTCACCGAAGTGTGACGGCGCAACTGCGCGCGCATTGTGGCTTTTTCGTTTGATGCCTGCAGTTACAAAGAGTTGCAAACTAACAAAATTAGAAGGCGCTAGTTTGCATAATCAGCAGTGACTCGGCAAAATGCTAGAAAATTCAGCTCTTTTGGTTAGCTGTCATGCATTGGTGATTGGAGTTTGCTGCTTGAGTGGAAAAACTAGCCCGCATCAGTCATCCAGCTTTTTATGCTTGTAGCCACATATGACCGCATGTGTACAAACATTACAAGCGGTCATTTTCAGTCTTATTTGCGTCTCGTTGTCGTATTGATACGCTTTGTCCCATATCTTCAGTAGGTGCATGATGCCGTTTTCCTACCCATGCATTATCACAGTAGAGCTTCGACTGCACTCAGAGCTATGTGAGCTAAAATGATAGAAGACGGTGCTTTGCGTTTCTCAAACAACTCATGCCCACATTTTCTGCAAAGGCGCAGTCCCACCACCGCAGTACCTCAGATTAAAGTAACAATCAAATTCAACCGATAGAGAGAAAGGGCCCAATGCTAGTCGAGCTTTCATCCCTGAAGAATATTTCTTCACTGGCTCATACAGATAATCGCCTAATTCAGAAAACTCTTTTGTAAAACAGGTGACATATTCAGGATCAACATCATATAAACGGCAGATAAAACGCAGGTTATCCATACCGGTTAAGCTACCCTGAAATGCGCCACTAAAAGCTAATGGCCAAGAAATACTCATTGAACGCTCAATGGTACCGCTTGTTGGTGGTTCAACACCACTCATTAAGCGAATGAGGGTTGATTTCCCCGCACCATTCGACCTAAGAATCCCAATTTTTTCACCTTTTAAGCTCAAAATTGATATCTTTTTAGTACCGTTTTCAACCACTATTAGTGTGATATTTTTTACACACATTATTCACACGAATCATTGTGGCTCAATCCCCTTACTAAAGTTTTTAACCATCACCAAGCCAATTAGTAATAAAGCCAAATCACTTACGACTAAAAATCCAATACTCTCATAAGTGACTACCGCATCCCCAAAGTAGCCATGACGAAACATTTCTGTACCATGAATCATCGGAAACCAAAGTGCAATAGATTGTGCCTGTACCGGAAGGTTATGAACGAAAAAAAAGCGCCAGAAATCGGTAATAAACACAGAAACTCAGCTGTTCCCAAACTTTTACCAAACAGCATCAAATTGTCTGCAGCAATCACAAATAATTAAACCCTAAACCAAAAAGCAAATATTGCCATGGGGAAACCATGCAATGAGCATATAAAAACCCATCGCTGGGTGCATCAATCCAACCCTATCATCACTAAGATGGCCATAAAAAAGAATTTGGGCAATCGAAGCACCAGCCACTAAGTAACACGCGAGTGAAAGATGGTATCAAGAACCCGTACATTACGGTGATAAAGCTAAAAGCTCAAGTTTGCTGAAATGGAACCAATCGCACGGTTTGATGCATTTCGCCACATCATTGCCATTGGATAACCGTCATCACAAAAGCAATCATATTTAAAAGTAGGGGAAATTGATCAGCTCTGACAAAATTTCCACATCATTACAATAGTCACGAGTAAAAGGCTCAACAAACAGCCATAAAAAGCCGATATTTTTGACGCCCATAACGGGTAATAATTTCACGCGATAAGCAATGCGTTAATTACCCGTCCTTGTATAGCTAATGACTGTTTAAACGTTGTTTCGTCACCATATTGCATTAGTTTTTATGCTCTCTCACGCTGGCGATGAGTAAGCTCAATACGCCATATAACATTAAACAAGTAATAAAAGTTGCTATGATATTATAGATACGATTTGGTTCTAATGCCCAATCCGGTTTGTTCGGCTGGCTAATTACTTCCAAATAAAGTTGTTGGCGATCAGCTCTCCTCGCGTATTTTGCAAATGAAGTCATTGCAGCTGCAGTTGTTGTTGCGCTAACTCATTCGCTTAATATTAAACGTTGATAATCCGCAGTTTGTGTTGCAGCTGAGTTGCCATTACCTGATAATTGACGAGTTTGTTCATCAATCTCTTTTTTCAAGCTTTTTTGGCGCATTTGCAACGCTGGCACCTGTGGGTTATCTGGTGTAATCGAAACTAATTGTGCTAATTGCGTTTCAACACAGAATCAATTCACTTTTCAAACTTGAAATTAACGAAAGTTTGTACTCCAGATTGTGCTGGCAAATCAAAAATTTTGTTTTTAATACGATATTGACTCAAAGCCTTGCGAGTTTCATTCCACGTTTTCTCCGCAAACAACTACCGCCTGCTCGGCAAATTCAATAGTATCTTTTTCTTGCTCGCTCATTTTAAGCGATTAATTAACGACTCCCCTCTTTTTAACAAACGTTCGTTGATTTGTTGACCTTCTTCTGCATTAAACGCTCGCACTGCGAAGGGTTTGCAATACCCGAAATAGAGATCTACATCGCACTCAAACGCTCTCTTTAAAATAACGATAGAATGCTTCTTGAGTATCGTTTAATCCAAATCCATTAAAACGACTTAGCCATACGCCTTTTTCGTATATAAAGCACGAAGCGGAAAATTTTGTTCCAACTCTGCTAATGCAGTGCGTGAACGCATATACTCTACACAGAATAAGTATCATCTTGTGAGCGAGAAAATCCTGTAGCTTTTAGTAATGCACCAACCCCCGTTAAAGAAGATTGGCTACGAGGTGAGCGCACGACGAAAACTTGATTCTGAAACATAAATATCAGACGCAAACATTCCAAAATAAACGCCGAAAAAGCAGCTGGAACCAAGACTGTTAAACCGAAAAGAGTCGATTTCAGTCTTCCAGAGTGATTTTCTTTCTTTTTCTTCGGCATTGCCAGATTTTCGATGTCATGTCATATCCCTTAATTAAGTAACTTCATGATGCGTTGGTCTGTGCTGGTTACCGGCGATGTAATCGAGAAAAATCATTCTCAAGAATTTTGGAAATTCTGAAAGCGGTGCATTCGACACATATACAATATCTTTATCTTGGATTAGAAACGTTGTAATAAGAACATGGTTTCCGGCTGTAATCAATTCGCATGCGATAGTACGGTTGTCACTCCATACCGTTGCATATACCCTTAGCGCCTGCATTCTTGCTGTGCGTGAGCATCTAACTGTACGTAAATGGTGTATAACGGAAGACAAACACCCGCGCGGGTCAGGACGCGTATCAATCAAACCGCCCATTTTACCAATCGCTTCTGCAAGCGTAATGCCACTGTGAAAAACGCAGCGTTGCTGGTTGTGCCTACAGCGCCTAGACCAGTGAAATTTATACGGTGTGTTTAGCAGTGAAACCGACATCTCCCGCATGCAATACAATATTTTGCTCAGGATCTGCATTAAGGTTTCAAATGCCAATGTTTAACTTGATTTACCACGAGTCAGCTGAACAGTCACATCTTCAATATTTTCTGTTTGAGACCACCCACAGCAGCCACCGCATCTAACACACGTTCATCTATTGCAGCTATGGCATGCGTACATGTGCTGCCTTTGAGCGAATAACAGTCACATCTGATGAATTATTGTTGCTAATTTTACTACGCTTGTGGCTGAGTTCGCTTTACGCTTCAAGGCTGGCTACAATTTGTGATTAGATACCTTCAGGTGTTTTACCCGCCACGCGAATATTGCCAACAAATCGCACTGTTTCTTGACTGTTCCATTTTATCTACTGCATTTGCGCTGGCGGATTTAGATTTACATGCCCACTTCCTTGCCTTCGCTACTAGATGTTGAGACCAGATAAAACCGCAGGTGGTGCTTCCCCAAAGTCGAAATCTCTAACACGTCGCAGCATTAACCGCCAGCGCCGCCGCCATTACCACGCACGTCTGCAGACCACCGACAAAACGCTGGCTGTTGAGGCTGCATACGATTTGCTGCACTAACGACTCCGGCTAGATTCCAATTCACATTCCAGCACACGCTGCTGGGCTCAAAGCATAAGCACCTTGGTTCACCATCCTCTATTACCGCCGAGATGAGCTCGGCCTGAAGTGGTGGCAGAAGAACAGCTGACAGCCTAACCGACAACTGCACAGACTGCTTTTGGCCGATAATCATTTGATGATATCATCTCGCCAGCCGGGAAGACAAGCGATCAAATTTGCCAATTATTTTGCAGAAACTACTACGCCTATATTCCGTGAAAATAATCTTAAAGGTATAACATTTTATTCGAAGGAGGAAAATGGTGATTACACCTTTCATTGACAAATCTGACATTCAGTTTTGGAGTTTCTAGCGACTTTTTCTTATAAGTAAAACTAGACTCATGTCTTTACTAGCCAGCCCTTATGGAATGAGGTACAAATCAAGAAAATGGCTTTGCTATGAAACATACTAAAATAATATTTCAATATAATTATCCCAGGTTATATTAAATACTGAAGGAAATTTAAAACTCGAAATCGCTTCAGACCACATATATTCTTTACGTGATGCATTAGTAATAGATATCCTGTTTTCATAGTGAGACAAGGAGTTAGTGAATTAGATTGAAAACGTCATCGTGATCATCAAGGAAGAAACTAGAAAAATTCGAAAATTCAGCTAATGAGATACGTCAATCCCATTGATGTCGTTTTTACGTAGGGTTAATGATAAAGATCAAAAATGGCAAGACAATTCTAGAAAAATTACAAATAATTCTGCACTCTATGCAAAAGATAATGCCAGATTTGAAGAACATAACGAGTTATTTTACTCAGTTAAAAGCGTGCAGAAATTCTTGCTGCAGGTGGATATATTTTTATTGTAACAGATAATCAAGTACCAGATTGAGCTTAACAGGAAGAACTAGCAAATTAAAGGTGTGATCATCGTGAAAGTCATTGATGAGAATTATCTTCCTACATTTTAATTCTCATGTAATTGAAGCTAATCTACATAAAATTCAAACCTAGGTGAGCATTTTATTTATTTTAGTGATGATATGTTTGTCGCTAAACCTTTACAAAAAGCCATTTTTCAAACCTAATGGGCTAGCCTCTATTTTTATCTATTCATCTAGATAAAATGTATGCAAAAGTACAGTACAGCAACATTACTTGCCTCAATGAACTCTCGAGATTATTGAGAAAATTATATGGACGAAAATTAAACGCTACAAACTCCATTAATCCATTCTTATATTCCCTCCAAGAAAAGTGTTGATATAGTGTATTTAGAAACGAAATGAGAGAATTCTTATCGAATAGATTTCAGGGGAAAACGACCTTAATTTGCTACTTTTTCGTCCCTTATGCCATGTATCTGGAAGGAAGAGCGTTCTCACACAGATAATTTTGCTATTACTTTAATATTTCGCTCAGCAAATGCTAAAAGCCAATGTAAAAACTACTAAATAAAAACATATAGCAAAATCAACCGCACTCTTTTTGTGTAATGATTTTAATAGTAAAATTCAAGTATCAAATTATATACAATCAATTAACTGAAGTTTTTAGAAAAAGTATTATGAATAAAGGATTAACATGAATAAATTAGATAGAAATTAAGCTTATGCGTGACCCAAAATTATTTTTACAGGCATGTATGAAACGTAAAAATCAAATTAAAAATACTATCCCATTAAAACTCAAAGGAATTCATCAATATACTGTTGTATCAGCAGTATATAATGTTGAAAAATACCTTGATGAATTTTTCTAGCTTAACAAAACAGGGTCTAAGTTTTAGAGTCATATTCAGCTAATATTTAGTTGATGATGGTTCTGCAGACTCGTCTGCAAAAATTATAAAAATGGCAGAAAAATTTCCTCATAATATTCAATATATTTATAAAGAAAATGGGGACAAGCATCAGCACGTAACTTAGGACTAGAATATATTCAAACTGAATGAGTAGTATTTTACGGATCCAGATGACTACTTACATACCGATTATTTCAAATCTATTGATTCCACAACTACAAAAAAGACCGAGATCTAGCTATGATAGCTACTAATATACTTTTTATATGGAAAAATCAAAATATAGTGAAAGACTCTACCCTCTTAGGTTTTAGATTTAATGCGACGCATATGTAAAAATATCTAACTTAGATAAACTCATTAATCTATCTGTAGCCACCACATTCTTTAAAATGTCTGAAGATTGGGAAAAATAAGATCTATTTTGATAATAGAGTAAAACCTAATTTTGAAGATGGAAATTCATTGCTGATTATCTGTTCAACCTCCAAAACAGTTATACTAACTTTTGTAAATCTACAATCTATTTTATAGAAAAAGAGATAACTCATCAACTTTAGATGGTTCTTGGAAGAAAGCCTAGAAAAAATACTCTGATGTTTTTGAGTTCGGATTTCTCCCTATGCTAAAAATTATAAGGATAAGATTTAAAGGCATTCCTAATTTCATTCAAGCTTGCCCTGTATGATTTAGGTTGGTATATTCAATATTTATTAAATTCTCCAGAAAAATTAATTTTTCTTGACAACCATGCTAAGCAAAAATTCTATGATTTTATAGAGAAGCATTTTCATTTATTGATGACATTATGGAGTTTTGGATTGGGTGGGATTTGGATGTTTCATAAAGTTGGAATGCTTGGCGCATTTAAAAATGCAGAACCTCCATTCCAAATGACATATTGAAAACATAGATAGAGAACAAAAACAAATACTAGTTAGCTATTTTACATACTTTGGTTTCCCTTTTAGTATCGAATCTAAAACAGGAGAAGTTTTCCCAGAATATTAAAAACTGTAAAACACATTTAATGATAAGCTTTTTGTGTATGAAAAGAGACTTTGGATCCTATGGCAATATTCCATTATCTGAAAAATTTAAAATATCTCTGTAACTTAAAAAATATACGTATATCTATTCATGAAAAATTTTTAACAATGGTATCTCTCAAAATTGAAGAGCTGTTTACATATTCTGAAAAATATTTAAATGATGGTAGCTGAGTTTACTTATGGATCGAGAAACAAAAGCTGATGATAATGCGGAACATTTATATCGTTATATAATGAAAAACCATCCTAGCCAAGTTTGCTATTTTGCATTAAATAAAAAGTTCATCTGATTGGAATAGGCTTGCCCAAGAGGCTTTAAATTAGGTGGAATTTGGAACGAAAATGATTTCAAAAATAAATTATGCAAAAGCGAGTAAAATTATCTCAAAAGTCATTTAGAAGCTCATATTAATAACCATTTTGGAGATTTATATGAATTTAGTAAGAAATTTGTATTCTTACAACATGGCGTAACAAAGACGATTTGTCTAGATGGGTTAGTACCAAAAGAATCTACATTGTTTTGTGACAACTACTAAACCAGAATATAACTCAATAATGGAACCTAAACAAATATAAATTAACAGAAAAAGAGGGTTGTATTAACGGATTTCCTCGATACGACAACCTTTTTCTCTAAAAAGTAGATAATAGTAATCAGATTCTTATTGTACCAACATGGCGAAATAATATTATTGGAACTAGTACGGCAGCTGGAGCAAATGACCCGTACCATCAATAAAAATTTTATGGAAACTGAATATGCTAAACATTGGTATAGCCTACTGTCATTCATCAGAGTTGATGAGTTGATGAATACAAGTATAGAGGGTTATTTTTGCTCACATCCTAATATTCAACCATACCTCAATCAATTCAAGGTTCCTAAATACATAAAATGTTGGTCTGGAGAAAACGGAGATAAAGTATACAGAGATTTATTTGGTAGGTCCTCTATCTTAATAACCGACTACTCTTCTGCGCATTTGACATGGCTTGTCTGAATAAAGCAATTGTGTACTATCAATTTTGATAAAAGAATCCTTCTTCTCAGGGAAATCATACTTATCAACAGGCTATTTTTCATCATATGAAAAGATAAAACTTCGGTCCTGTTTTAAGTAATGAAAAAGAACTTTTATCAGCATTATCTTTAATTATTAAAAATAATGGAAAACCTAATAAAGCTATGAAAAACGTATAAAAGAAACATTTCCATTTCAAGATCAAAGGAAACTGTGAGCGTGTTTATCAAGCAATTATAAACCTGAATCGTAGTAATCGGAATAAAAGTTCTATTATTGAATCAATGATAGAACAAGCTGAGAAATATCAAAACTGGAGACCTATTGAAACTCGCACCAAGTTAATGTGATTTCAAATTACTGTTTCTACTAAAAGAAAAAGAAAAGTATGAAAAATAAATATTTACTGTCTTTTATTTATGAATAATAATTTTTGAATTATTAGATAGTTTAAATAAAAGTAGCATTACAGCAACCAATTTAGAATATTGAAGGCAGATCGATTTACAACTTGGAAAACCTGAGAGGACTTATGTTTTCATATTTTGCTAAAAACAATACATTATCTGTATACGTGAAAATCTAGCTAGCTTATATACTCGGCATATATCAAACAAGAAGATAGCTTATAAACAAATCTTAGAAAAAGTTAAGAGAAAAGTAAATCTTTGAAGGAAAGCACTGAAAATTATACTTCTAGCCAAAAGAAATTTATTTGGATAATCTTGAATTTGGACTAGAGCATTATAGAATCCTTGTTAGAAAATGTCTAAAATGATAGAAATTCTAGTTTAAACTGAATTGATAGCATCATATATTTATGCATGGATATTTTTAAATTAAAAAGAGTCTCATCAATATCTTGTTGAATATGAAAAGAATGCTATAAGCGATCAGCATGCCGCATAGCAATAGCCAGATTAGCCAAGATAATAATAAATAAGCAAAAAACTAGTTGACCAACTGGATGAGGCTTTTGGAGAAGGCATATTATCGTAATGCCATCAGATCTATATATAGACTATCTACAAGGAATTAAAAACTAACCATAAAAAGGTTAATTATTTTATTAGATCAGTGGATAACTATGCATAATATAGCCTTGAGTTAGTTTAAAGTAAAATTTTGACAAATGAAAATAAATGGCAGATATAATCTCTTCTGGAAAAAGGATGATATTTTTGAAAGAGGTCTCTGCACTACGCGTATGTATTTTCGCTTTTCAAATTCAGGTAAAATTAGATAAAGCAAATTCTCTATTTGGAAAATAGATGAAAAAGAAAGTTATTTTTATTGGAAATTAGCTGCTGAGCATGCTGAAAAATAACAACATCAGTTGCTTAAAATATGCTAGAGGAAACGATCTAACTGTGCAATATATTTAACACAATAATATCATAACCAAAAATAGGAGCTACGCATGTCTACATCTAAACAAGTATTACAACTTATCTCTCAAATCCGTACAGAAAGATGTTTCTGATTCTGAAGAATTACTTTCATCAGGATTAATAGACTCTGTGAGTGCTAATGGATTTGAAGTTGTTGCAATTAGAGAAGCATTCATGTAGAGTTCCTTTGAAATCGTGGAAATTATGAGCAATTCATCTACAATTATTGAATACGTAGAAAAACACAAAAGATAAAGGATATCAGCATGAAAACAATTAATGATTTCTCTAATTTAGAAGAATTCTTAAACTATCGCCTAGAAAACACGCAAGGCGTTGCTCTTGTAAATTCTAAGGAGAAGTTGTACATGGAATGATTTACAAAGCAGAATTAAAAATTTTATTGAGAGATACTCTTCTCTTGATACAAAAATAATAACATTCCATTAGTGATATATGGGCATAAAGAGATCGATTTCGTTATAGCAATGTATGCTTATTTATTACACAAAATCCCTTTTCATTCCTGTTGTGCATTTATCCAAAAAGTCCTTAGACTATATTTGTGATATGTCTAGGCAAAAATTTATCTATCATTGCCAGGAAGTCAATTCGAAAAAGTAACTGATGATTCAATCGAATTATCTGAGAAAAGACTTAGCTATATATCTTTACATCAGGAACATACCGGACAACAAAAGGAGTTCAAATCGGAAGAGAGCTACTTTCAATTTAATGAAATGGATGACATCTCGAACTAAAACTGTCATCTAAAAACCGCTTTTTATGAATCAGGCACCTTTGCTCGATCTTTCTATGTGAAATTTTTGGCAACCTAGCCTACAGCGGAAAAATTATACTAGTAGCCGAGAGAGACTTAACTTCAACCTTTCTAGCTGGCTGGATTATATCGCAAAAGAACAGATCTCAACGGGTATCAACGCCTTCTTTCATGCACATGCAACAAGTTCTTAATCCTAAGTTTAATCAGAGATCTTCCTTCTATTAAAGAATTTCTGTTCTGAGAAAAATTAGGGAAAACCTGTGTGTGAATATGCTTTTCCAAAAATTCCCCAGAACTAGAATCATTAATACTTATGGGCCAACTGAGCAACTGTTGCAACAACGCAGTATTGATATTACACCTGAAATGCTTTTAGAACAGATGAACTTCCTGTTGGACGTGAAGTGCTAAATGCTAAATTAAGCATTATAATGATGAAATCTGTATTACGGTATTCATGTCATAGAGAGGATACCTCAATAATGAATCCAAAAATAATGAATGTTTATTTATTAATGAAAATGGTGAAAGAACTTATAGAACTGGCGACTACGGTTTCAGTAAAGATGGAGTCTTCTACTGTTCCTAGGGGCGTAGGGATGAACAGATAAAATTTAATGGCTATCGTATTGAGATTATCTGAAATTGAAGAGTGCTTAATCTCAGCATTATCTTTTAAAAATACTGCCGTTGTCGCTTTAAAAAGAAATACAGTGTCATATCAAGACTTATTTGCTTCTATACAGCCAATGAAAAGAAAGCTGACGAAGAAATTAAAACATATTTATCTGCTGTCTTACCTAGCTATATGAGTTCCTTCAGAGTTTATTCATTGAGAATATTCCTGTTACAACGAATCATAAAGTAGACAAGAAAACGCTTTTTAGAACAATACCAAAATGGAAATTTCAAATAATGACACTCAAATGAAATACAACAAGAAATATTAATAAATGCAAATATTTCAAAAACAGAAATTAATGATTGGATTTATAATAATCAAAGTATCAGTTTTTGATTTTTCTTGTTCATGATTTTTATTGGTCTTAGCTACAATATTAGCTATAAGAAGATAACTTTCTTTCTAAGAATGAGAGTAAATCAAGTACCCTTCTGAAAAATATATAAAGCAATACTTTGAGTTTTATTAGACTTGTTATCCACAATTTAACATCTCTGCATCAGAGAATAATTTTTCATTTTCATGTGATAGTAATTATAAACCTATTTTCACTGGAAATTCTTAATAAAACATGCGAATTACCTAAAAACAAGCCCAAATCAATAGAGCCTATTGTTAATATAGATTTGTTAGATGATTCTCTATTAGAGAAATTATTAAACTCTAATCAGCACATAGAATTAAAAGCAAATGGTTTTCCTTTCTTACGCTAGGATAACAATCTTAATAATGTAGTTTATAAACTATGTAACAATGGTTTTATTGCTGCAGAATATTTATTAAAGCACTACTGTTTTTCAAGAAAATAGAGGCTTGAGAAATACGATGAATTGCTACCGTATTTCCCTGAGACATTTGATTGCTTAAATAATGTTATCTTTTTAATCTAGAAAAACCCTAAATTAAACACTACATTGATCTTTTTGATTATCTTACACAAATAAATCTAATGAAAACCATTGAGCGTTATTTACCACACTCTTATCCATTTATCAGTAACTTTTATTACTACCGAATACATATATAGTAAGAATTGCTTTGAGTTTAGGTGGGGCATTTTGGTTGTCATGGCTTAAATACACAAATTCGATACTAATGTAGAAAAGACATCCAGAAATTTATCAAAGTCTGAGCCTCTCATATGAGATAAATGAAGATAAAAATTGTTATAATTAGGTGCTTCATCTGAGTGGAACGGGAGCTTTTATATCATGCATTATTGAGGTAATTATAAGACTTATTCGATTGATCCTTATTTTGAAGGCTCAGAAGAATGTTACAAAGGTGAAGAATCCATTGTATTTAAAGTACTAGCTAAAGATATCAAAAGATAGTTTCTGTAACTATTCACAGGTAAAAATGATGCTGTAATTTGTACATCAAAGAATTCTGAATTTTACTCAGATATTATTAATTTGAAAAGCTAGAATCCCAGAGCTAAAAATCATAGAATACAATGAGCCCGAGGATAAAAATGACCTTTCAAGTTGCCTCAAAACAAACTATTTAGCTGGGTAATAATTAATAATCTCTTGCTAGATTATAAAATTAAAGAACACTATTCTTGATTTTTAATCATATGGGAAAGTTTATCTTTTCTCCATTACTTTTTATTATAGTAAATTACGTTGGATATTCCTAAAAAGTCGTGTCTTCTTTCAAAAATCTAGATTTATAATATTTTCAGCAAGTAACATATAACCCTAGAAATTAAACAACCATGCCAACTGCTCTGATTTTCTCTATGGAGATCAAAAATTTCCGCATTTAGCCTCATTTTTCCTAATGAGAATTGGCTTCTGCACACATTTTTCTGTGCCGAAAGCTGAGTTCTGTATTGGGTTGGGGGCTGACGTCCTTCTACGAAAAATCACATGCATATGCAGCATAACACCATTTATCGCCTTAGAGACGGTTTTTACGTTCTCTCTGGTCTGGGGGTTGATGATTATCCACCGCTTTCTATGGTTGTGGATCAGATTAGGTGGCTATTACGACACAACTCGTCCCTCAACATTGGAACAGCTTGTCTGGCGGGTGAGTGTGATGAGGGTTTTGGCGGAAAAAGCTCGGTCACAAATTGTGACGCATCAACTTTCAAAATATAACCAAACATTGGTGGATTATGAGAAAAAGGTGATGAGCCGTTGAGTAGCTTGTCATCGATCAAACCTTTGGTGATATGGCGAGTGAAATATGGTCAGGCCGATGCCGAGCATTTTGCACAAATGTTGCAAGCTGCCATTGCAGAAAATCCAAACGCCAAAATTTTAGTGAAAACCCATCCTGATGTATTAAGTGGTAAAAACAGGTTATTTTTCGCTAAATGAAAAATTATCCAAAGCAACGTGCATTTTCAGTGATCCCGTCAATCCGATTTCGCTGATTAAAGCCGTAGAAAGTTTATTGTGTTACCTCTCAAATGGGATTTGAAGCATTACTGGTGGGTAAAACCAGTGGTGACTTTTTGGCGTACCATGGTTTTGCTGGCTGGGGCGTGACGGATGATCATCGCCTTTCGAATGCTAAAGCGCTGGCACAAAGTGAGCGCCGTAAAAGTGCAGTCAATTTTACAACTGTTTTATGCAGCGTATTTTTCAATATACCCGTTATTTGAATCCGAATACCGGCAAATCAGGGAACGATTTTTGATGTCATTAACCACATCATTCACACCAAAGCACTTAATTTGCGATTACAAGGCAATCTCTATTGCGTTGGAATGTCGTTAGTGAAACGTGCAGTTATTAAACCGATTTTTCCGTTTACCAAGTTGCAAGCTACATTTTGTTAAAGATGTGAGCAAACTCAATGGTAAAAACATTCACAAAAATGACCGCTTGTTGCTATGGGGAACGGGAAAAGCCGCGCTAAATTATGCTAAAAGCGCATAATATTAACGTGCTCAGAATGGAAGATGGGTTTATTCGTTCAGTTGAGCTTGGCTCAAACTTGGTTGCTCACTTTCTTTGAGTGTGTGACGATTTAGCATTTATTTCAATGCAGAAAGCCCTTCTCGCTTAGAAGAGATTTTTGCAGCATCAACAATTTACCGAAGCGGATTTAATCGAAGCCAGCAGCTACAACATGCGTTGGTATCGCAACATATCGGTAAAATATAATGTCGGTGAAGGGTACATTTTCTTTTACCTAATACAGACAAAAGAAAAATTTTAGTGGTGGGACAGGTCGAAGATGATGCGTCTATTCGAGACCGGCTCCCCGAATATTCGTACTAATTTAGATTTATTGAAAAACAGTTCGCGCAGCAAACCCAGAAACTTATATCGTTTTATAAGCCACACCCGATGTTGTAAGTGGTAACCAGATTGGTCATATTGCAGAATCGCAAGCGGTCAAATTAGCGGATCAAATTGCAAAAAACAGAAAAACGTGCTTGATTGCATCAATGCTGTGGATGAATTACACACCATGACCTCTCTTTGCCGGCTTTTGAAGCTTTGCTAAGAAACAAAACAGTACATTGCTATGGTTTACCGTTTTATAGCCACTGGGGATTGACCATTGATCACTGTTCTTTTAACGCCGCACTCGAAAACTTTCATTGTTAGAACTTATTGCGGGGACATTGGTCTATTATCCGCAATACGTCAATCCAAATACGGGTGAGCTAACCAATGCTCAAACAGCGATTGAAATTTTTAAAAGCACAGCGTTTAGCGCTTAATCACAGTGGCATTCATCGCCATTGGTTAGCTAAACAATATGGCAAATTGCGGCATTTAGTGCGCTGCATTGCGTACTTAAAAATCGAGGGTAAAATATCCTTTGATTACATAATGAATAACGGTTTTAGAATGAAACATTATTTAGATGAATTAGCCCAAACTTTCCCAGCGGATCTTGCTTTTGCAGGGCCGATCAGCCATTTTTGCCGATTTTTCTACTTGGTTAGAGGGACAAGGAAAAACCGTTTATAAAATCAATTTTAACGGTGGCGATGAGCATTTTTATCCGTCATCGATTGAAAACACGATTGCTTATCGTGGCTCAGTGAGTGAGTTCTACCCTTACCTGCAACTATTTTTGCAAACAACACAATATTGATGCGATGGTTTGCTTTGGTGACAACCGTAAATACCACAAAAATCGCATATCACAAGATGAACAGATTCCATTTTTGGGTGTTTGAAGAAGGCTATTTCCGTCCTGATTACGTGACACTCGAAAAACAAAGGGGTAAATGCGTTCTCCTCTTCCTCGTCAGGCAGACTTCTATCTTGAACAAAGCTGGAAAATTTGCACGAACCAGCTATACCACTTAAATTAGCTAAAGGTTTTTACCGATGGCAAAAATGGCAATCGCTTATTACACCAAAAGCTTACTGGCGAGATAATTATCCGAAATATCAACATCGCGCATTCTGAATCTGATACTATATAAAACTCTGGGTGACATCAGGCATCAAGCGCGCTTGTTATTACTTGCGTGATCGTACCTTTGCAAGAAAAAGTAAACAGAGGGAAATTAGGTGATTTCTTTGTTGTGCCATTGCAAGTTTATGATGACAGCCAAGTGAAAGTACATTGTGATTTCAACAGTGTCGAGCGCATTCTTGCGTGAAGTATTGCAATCTTTTGCAGAATCAGCACCACGCAATCTCAATCTAGTGATTAAGCATCGACCCAATGGATAGAGGTTTTATTCATTATGATTCCGTTATTCAAGAATTTGAAAGCCGCTATCCGCACTTAAAAGGGCGACTATTCTATGTGCATGATGTGCCATTGCCTGTTCTACTTCGCCATGGCAAGGGAATGGTTACGTTAAACAGTACAAGTGGTATTTCAGCATTATTACATGGTATGCCAGTGATCACTCTTGGCCGTGCCAATTATCATTTGAAGGTCTCACACAAGGGGATTTGGCTTCATTTTGGCAAAATCCAACCGAGCCAGATATGCAACTGTTTGAGGCTTACCGCAAATATCATCTGAATAAAACCATGATTAATGGTAGTTTTTATAATCGAGTGATATTGAGATACCCATATAACCCATACTAAAGCGGTCTAATTTTTGCTGAGACTTTTGCAAATTTTTCGAGAAATTTAACCGCTTGTATTAAACCATAAAAACCGCCTTTCGGCGGTTTTTCGTTATGAGGCAATTATTTCAAGCTGCCTACCATACTTCTGGACGAACCCATTCATCAAATTGTTCAGCGGTTAATAATCCTAAGTTAATCGCTTCTTTTTAAGGTTGTGCCATTTTTATGCGCAGTTTTCGCGATTTTCGCTGCATTTTTCATAGCCGATGTGGGTATTTAACGCAGTCACTAACATCAATGAGTTTTTCTAACTGTTGTTTGATGCGTGGATAATTCGGCTCAATACCTACTGCACAATGCTCGTCAAATGAAATTGCAGCATCTGCTAATAATTATGCAGATTGTAGAAAGTTCGCAATCATCACTGGGTTATATACGTTTAATTGGAAATGACCTTGTGAACCTACAAATGAAATCGTAGTGTCGTTACCTAATACTTGTGAGCAAACCATGGTCATCGCTTCACATTGCGTTGGGTTAACTTTACCCGGCATAATTGATGAACCAGGTTCATTTCTGGGATTAAAATCTACCAATACCTGAACGAGGGCCTGAAGCTAATAGACGAATGTCGTTAGCAATTTTATATAGACTGACAGCTAATTGTTTTTAATGCACCGTGCGTTTCCACAATCGCATCATGAGCGGCAAGCGCTTCAATTTATTATCTGCAGTCACAAAATGGTAGCTTAGTGAATTGAGCAATGTATTCTGCCACTTTCACATCATAGCCTTTCGGCGTATTCAAGCCTGTACCAACGGCTGTGCCACCTAATGCTAATTGACGTAAGTGCGGTAAGGTGTTTTTCAATGCAATTAAACCAAAGTGTAATTGTGCCGCATAAGCTGAGAACTCTTGACCTAATGTTAGTGGTGTTGCATCCATTAAGTGCGTACGACCATACGACATCTTTGAAAGCTTCAGATTTTTGCTGCAAAGGTTTTTTGTAAGCGCTCAATTGCAGGAATAGTGGTTTCAACCACTTTTTGTATGCAGCAATATGCATTGCTGTTGGGAAAGTATCGTTAGAAGACTGTGATTTATTCACATCATCATTCGGGTGAATAATAGATTTTTCACCTAATTTTCCACCGTGCAATACATGTGCACGATTCGCAACCACTTCATTCACATTCATGTTTGATTGTGTGCCTGAACCGGTTTGCCAAATCACTAACGGGAATTGATCATCAAGTTTATTGGCAAGAATTTCATCCAAGCTTTCGCAATCAGATCGCGTTTTTCTGCCGATAACACACCTAAATCGCGGTTAGCAAACGCAGCTGCTTTTTTCAAATAACCGAAAGCCTCAATAATTTCATGCGGCATAGATGCTGCTGGCCCGATTTTGAAGTTATTACGTGAACGTTCAGTTTGCGCTGCCCAGTATTTATCTGCTGGTACTTTTACTTCGCCCATGGTGTCTTTTTCATACGAAATTCCATAAATACTCCGTTAGTGGTGAACAAGAAAAACAACAATGTTTGATGTTTTTCGATCGGGTTTTATAGTACCTATTTAGGGTCTATTCTAGCCATGCTTTTCTATTGGTTTAGTGATGTGAATCACAGATCTTTCAGAAGCTATCCGTTCTCAGCACGTTTTTCATGCGCCAATTAGGCGTAGTAGTTAATCCTAATGACAAAAAACGGTACAATATGCCCCATTTTATAAAATACCGTTTATTTTTAGATTAGAAAAAAGTGATAAGAACCTTTGACCCTACCATTGAACAAAATATTTTACGCATTGTACAAGAAAGTTGTGCCCGCTTGTACTGAACCCATTTCTTTGAGCGCTCAGCCTCTGCAACCGCTCGCCATTATTTAGGTAAATTACCTGAGACGTATTGAAGCGAAAGTCTCATCAAATTTAATGAAAAATGGAATGGGCGTTACCGTGCCAAATACGGGCACGGTTGGGCTCAATGGCGGCGGCAATAGGCGCTATTGGAGGCGATCATCGGGCAGGTTTAGAGGTATTAAAAGCGATCTCAGCAGAACAAGTTACGCTTGCAAAAGCGATGCTCAACCAAAATCTGGTGAACGTCACTGTTTCTGATACTGAACATATTTTTGATATTCTGAAGCAACGCTATTTGCAGCCAATGATAGCGTAACGGATTCGCATTGCAGCTCCATCACACCAACGTTATTTATATTGAGAAAAACAGAGAAGTTCTGTTTTTCCAGTGCCTTATTTAGTCGATAACGGTAATGCGCCTTCTGTGTTTTCAGAACTCCAGCAGCCAAAGATATGTACTGATTTCCTGTGGGTTGGTTAGAGAAACGTTTTATCAGCGAGCCGCAGAACTCAATTCTGCCCTTTTCACAAGAAGGCTTTACGAGTCGATTACGGCTTACATATTGGACGAACCTTGCAAAAAGCAAATTGGGCGAGGGTTGATTAGTGATGATTTTGCTTAACCGCATTGTGATTGAAACCACTGCAGCGAGTGATGCTCGAATGGGCGGCGCCAATTTACCCGCGATGAGTAATTCAGGTTCGGCAACCAGGTATTACTGCCACCATGCCGGTGGTAGTGTCGCTCGCCATATCAGCGCGCAGTGAAGAACAGCTTATTCGCGCGCTGTTCCTTTCGCATTTAATGGCGATTTATATTCACGGTAAACTACCTAAACCTCAGCTCTCTGTGCGGTAACTACTGCGGCAATGGGCAGTTGTGCGGGTGTGGCATGGTTGCTGACCGAGAGTTTTGATGCAATCAGTATGGCAATCAGCAGTATGATCGGCGACATCAGTGGCATCATCTGCGATGGTGCACTAACAGTTGTGCAATGAAGGTTTCACCAGTGTAACTTCCAGCTATAAATCGATTTTAATGGCATTAGATAACACACAAGTCACAGGTAATGAAGGGATTGTGGAACATCAAATCGATCGTTCGATCAGCAATCTCTGTGCGATTGCCAGTCGAAGTATGCAATATACGGATCGCCAAGTGATTGAAATAATGGTGGTAAGCCGAAAGGCTAAAAATACAAGCGGTCATATTTTGCAAAAATAAATTGCGAATTTGACCGCTTGTTTTTACTGATGTCTGACATTGTCATTCAATGTATTATATATAGCAATACAATAATGGAGGAATTAACATGGCAGCAATTAGTTTTCGCGTTCCAGACGCAACCAAAACCGCAGCTTTTTGAAGTATTTAAAATTATGGGCTTTCTCCCCTCACAAGCCTTTAATCTATTCTTAGCACAAGTGGCAAAAACTCAGACAATTCCCTGTATCATTAGACTACCAAGCAAAACCCAATACCAAAACTTTGGCTGCAATAGAAGAGCTTGAACAAGGAGAAGGGGAAACAATACAACTTCAAGACGGAGAATCTTTAGAGAAGCCCTTTTTCGCATTGCACAGGAGTAAAAGTAATGAGAGCTTTTTCAAATCAGTAAAGATTTTAAACGGATTTGAAAAACTTCCGGCTGAAATCATGTTAAGCAATGAATTTATTGAGGTATTTTTACTGCTTGCAACACGATTTACCTTTACCTGAAAAATACAAAGAATCATCCTCTCACTGGCGATTAGCGAGGCTATCGAGATTGCCATATCAAAAATGATCTGGTGCTAATTTATAAAATCGAAGGCGATTTAATAAAATTGGCAGAGTGAATAGCCATTCGGAAGTATTTCTAAAATAGACAAGCGAGTCAAATTTGCAAAAATAAATTGCGAATTTGATCGCTTGGTTATTATATTACAGGAGAGCCATAAAGAAACTAATAATGCCCTTAGGGTTATGTAAATAAAGTACTAATAGTATAGCCAAAACAAAAATAATGATTAAACCATCAAATGTTAGATGGTTTAGCTTTATACTGAATAGTACGTAGATTTACCCATTAGAATAATATTCATAGATAATATAAATATTGATAATAGTTACCTACAGCTAAGAAAAATTGCTGAAGGAAGAAGATCATGTAAAAAAATATTTAACCAGAATTTCATCAGGCTATCCGCAATTGTAGCCTGTTCAGATAATCTGCTAAACTCCGAGAACTTCCAAAAATAGTTAAAGGAATAAAATGATAGTAAACCTATAACTACGGTCAGAACAAAGGTGCTGTAATCTTTTATTCCAGCTAGATTCTTCTTATGTAATGTAACAACAGGATAGATTGAACCTAGTAATAAATGAATCCATTTATAATTGGTCTCAATTTTCTCATAGTATTTGAATAAGAAGAATATAAGAACAGAGAAAGCACAATGGCTATAAAGGCTAATCCTAACTCATTATTCTCTTGGTTACTGCTAGAGGAATTATAATAATTGTTTGTAGTATTCTGGTTATTACTATTGTTTTTGATTATTACTTCCACTTTGAGTGACATGATTACCATCTCCAGAGATGTTGTTTTTCCTATTTGTGATTTTTACTTTCAATTCATTTTTATTCCTTTTATTACCAAAAATAAACCGACTCAGTCCTCATTCTCCACCACATCATTTAATGCAGTTGAAACGTAATTTTCATCGATCACAATTTTCTCGCCACTGCGTTCATTTGCATCAAATGAAATACCGTCCATTAAGCGTTCTAATACCGTGTGTAAACGGCGCGCGCCGATATTTTTCGGTTTTTCATTCACGCGGAAAGCAGATTCGGCAATTTTGCTAATACCATCTGGGGTAAATTCCACTTCTACCCCTTTCGGTTTTCATTAACTCACGATATTGGAGAGTTAGTGAAGCATTTAGCTCAGTTAAAATGCGCTCAAAAGTCATCTTTTGGTAAGCGATTTGAGTTCTACACGAGTGGTAGACGACCTTGTAATTCTGGCAATAAATCTGATGGGCGAGCCACTTGGAATGCACCTGAACAGATAAAGAGAATATGATCGGCTTTTCACGCATACCATGCTTTAGTGTCTACCGTTGAGCCTTCGATAATGGCGGTAAATCGCGTTGAACCCTTCACGAGAGACATCGCCACCAGAATGCTCGCACTTTTGCAGATTTTATCGATCTCATCAATAAATACGATGCCATGTTGTTCAACCGCTTTAATTGCTTGTTGTTTCAACTCTTCAGGATTGACTAATTTTGCTGCTTCTTCATCTCAACATCACTTTTAACGCATCTTTGATTTTCATTTTGCGTTTTTCGTTTTCGTTTGGCGACATCCTTCAAATAGAGATTGCAGCTAGAAGTCATATCTTCCATGCCCGGCGGCGTCATAATTTCTACGCTCATTTGTGCCGCCACATTAATTTCGATCTCTTTGTCATCATCAGCTGGACCTTCACGTAATTTTTACGGAAAACTTGGCGAGTTGAAGTGTTATCAGATTCTTGTACGTTACCCCACTGATCTTTTTGCTGGTGGTAACAGCACGTCTAAACACGATCTTCTGCCGCATCTTGCGCGCGCATACAGTTTTTCCTCTACTACTTGCGATTTCACTGACCGCAACATCAGTTAAGTCTTTAATAAATCGACTCTGCTTCTTTACCCACGTAACCCACTTCAGTAAATCTTTGTGGCTTCAACTCTGATAAATGGCGTTGCTGGCTAATTTTGCTAAACGGCGAGCAATTTCAGTTTTACCCACCGCCAGTTGGCCCGATCATTAAAAATGTTTTTGAGTGTCACTTCTTGGCGAAGATCTTTCTGGTAACGTGCATACGGCGCCAGCGATTACGCAATGCGATTGCCACTGCACGTTTAGCTCTCTGTTTGTCCGATAATATGTGCGTCTAATTCAGACGATTTCACGAGGGTCATTGACATAATTTTTCCTTGAAAAACGCCCCTATTTACCCAGGGAGGGCTGGGGAAGATTTATTTAAGGCGGTAGATTTTCGCTAATATTTGTAAAGGAGATCGTTTTCAATCTCCCTAACCCTCTTTTTATAAAGAGAGACTTTTACCTATCTTCGATAACGTGATTGTGATTTGAGTAAATATCAATATAAGCGCAATTTTCAGTGCTTCTGCCACAATTTCACTTTCGCAGTCAGATTATTTTCTGTTCTTAATAAAAGGCTAATGCTGCCGATTTTGGCATAGTTACCGCCAGGAACCGATAGCTAATACATCAAATTCGCTCAATCACATCGCCAAACCTGACACTAATAAAGCAGTCTTCGCGGTTTTGCCACAATCATCATCGCTTTAATTTGCGAAGTGAACGTTCAGTGCGCACTCTTTTGGCAGTTCTACCGCTGATTTGACCAAATGCCCTTGGTGCAGTTCTAATTTTTCTCAAACAAATCACGCAAAAATAAATGCCATCAGCTGTTGAACCTGCAAAGCCTGTGACGACTTTATCTTTGTATAAACGGCGCACTTTACGTACTATACCTTTTCTACGCAATACCTAAAGTTGCTTCCATACTCCACCGATAGCAATTTTGCCACTTTTGCGAACGTACCTTGATCGTTGTCATATCCTTGGTTTTTAAATAAAAACTCAGCCTTCTAGATTGGGGGATTTTTCCGATTTTTCAAGGAGGCTGTTAAAAATGGTTTGCCCAGCATTTTTACAGCATACAAAAATGCGAATGCGATCACATTTTATCCTTTAAATGGCGTAATATTTCAAAACATAACCCACTGGAGGGATACATTATGTTTAAAACAACTTCAACAGGTTGGAAAGCACTTTTATGTTGCCGATTGCCATTTTACCGCAGCAGGTTTGTTATTAGGCATTGCGAGCGCTATCAAATAAAGCGACCATTTCAGCCTACGCGTGCTTGACCATCCAACATTACAAAACATTTTCCAAATGTGTCGGCGGCGGGTAGTGTCGTTTTTCGGCAATTTGGCATTGTTATTACTCTGTATGGGGGCTGAGGCATTGGCATTAGCGGAAACGCGATAAAGGCGTAGCAGCATTAGCCGCTGTGGTGGGTTACTTAATTATGACGGGCACGATTGCGGCACTAATTCCGTTATTTAATCCAGAAATTAAAAAGCATTGATACCGGTGTGATTGGTGCGTTAGTGATGGGGTCACTACTGTTAGCTTACTATAACCGTTACCACAACATTCGAAATTACCACAAATTTTAGGCTTCTTCGGTGGATCCTCGCCTTTTGTGCCGATTGTTACCGCCTTTGCTGCTATTTTTGTTGGTGTCTTCTTCTTTTTAATTTGGCCAACCTTCCAGAGCTGGTTAGTCACGTCAGGTCAGAAAAATCGCTTCTCTCGGCGCATTCGGTACTTCTCCTTTACGGTTTCTTAATGCGATTATGGCGCGGTTGGTTTGCATCATATGATTTACCCGCTCTTCTGGTGCATGGTAGATTAGGCGGTACGGAAGTGGTTAATGGTGTGAACCATTATTGGTGCGCAAAAAGTCTTCTTCGCACATCATTAGCAGACCCAAACCATCAAGGCTTATTTACTGAAGGAACACGTTTCTTTGCTGGCCGTTTTGATACCATGATGTTCGGTTTACCCTGCTGCTTGTTTAGCCATGTATCACTGCGTACCAAAAGCGCCCGTAAAGCGATTGGTGGGTTATTCTTAGGTGCCGCACTAACTTCATCGGTTACCGGTATTACCGAGCCAATCGAATTTATGTTCTTATTCGTTGCTCCTTGGCTTTTATGTCTTCCACGCGTTTTTAGATGGGGTATCGTTCTGACATTGCAGATATATTAAATATCTCTGATTGGTAACACTCTCTCTGGCGGTTTCATTGACTTCTTGTTATTCGGTATCTTATAGAGCAATGAAAATACGAATTAGTTCTGTCATTGTTGTAGAGGATTTTCTGGGCGGCACTCTACTTTAGCTTCCGTATCCTCATTACCAAATTTAATGTAATGACACCGGGCAGAGGCGATGAACAAGAGGAGATTGAGCCTCGCAAACCACCTCGCTCACTGAAAATGCTCATGCGATGTATTCGCTTCCAGGCGGTGCAGAAAACATGATATGTTGATGCTTGTATTACCCGTTTACGCGTTTCTGTTAAAAGCAGTAGAAAAAGTCACAAACCAACATTAAAAGCGCTTGGTGCAATTGATGTGCTAGAAGTTGAGCGGTGGCGTACAAGCCATTTATGGTGCAAAAGCTGTGCTCTATAAGAGTGAAATCAATCACGATTTTGAGGCAAAGAAGACTAACAGAAATCGCAAATGCGATTTTTCTGCTTACAAAGCGGTCAGATTTTCTCAATGTTTTGCCAAATCGGTTTATCAGAAGAATGCGCCAATTTGGAGAGTTTTCAATATCCGATGCCTGTATCATTGACGAAAATAATCACGCGATCATTCTCTTCAATGCGCGTGGTTTATAGGCAATCATCACGGTTTGGTTTCGCACAATCGCGCAATTGCTCTCGTGCAATTTCAGCTCTTTAATCGTGCGTCCTACTACTTTAGAAGATTCCTCATCGCCGCGCGACAATTTCAACACCTTCCACTAAGCCTTGTTTAAGTGAAGCCACTTTTTACAATATCGCCCTTACGCACATAGCCGAAAGCGCAGAAATGGTTGATTGCTGTGGCGATAGACAATATCAATGGTGCCACCTTGCCAAGTGTAAATACGCCATTTGTTGTACTAACACAATAGCCTTTTTCGCGCATCAATCTTTTTAGCTAATAAGGCAGACATAATGTTCGCTTCATCATCGCTAGTAAGTGCTAAAAAGAGGTCAATATTTTCGATATGTTCTTCAAATAAAGTGCCTGATCTGGAAGCATTTCCTCAACACTAACGCTTTTTCTAACTGCTCTGCTAATTTTTGCGCTTGCGTTGGTCACGCTCAATAATTTTTACACTACAACGCTGTTCTAAATCTTTCACCAAGCGAGCCAATAGCACCACCGCCTACACAATCATCACACGTTTGTGCGGGATGTTCTGAGCGTTGTAGCTCGCTCATCACTGCTTTGTAATGTGATGGAGTCGCGCAGATATACTTCATCGCCCGCTTCGACAATCGTTTGAACCTTGCGCGGAATAATTGGACGTTCTTGACGGAAAATCGATACAAATCGCGCTTCCAATATGCGGCAGATGATCTCGATCGCTGAAATAGGGTTTCCACGCAACGGGCGCATAATAAGCGCGAACACTGCGCAGACTACTGCTTCATTTCATTGGCGAAATACCTGGGCAGTATATGCAGTGCGCCTGGATAATCAATTAAACGCAGAATATCGCTCGTACTGAAAATTTCCCGGCTGCAATAAGAAAGGTGATCGACGAGGCAACGCATACGGCTGAATAGCTCGTCTTTTTCACGCACATAGTCTGCATTACGAATCCGCGATTTTAGTTGGAATCGTAAATAAGCTAAAAGCCGCTGGCTTGCCCACCATATTCGCTTTCATCGCTTTCGGTTACTGCCACGACATATCTCCTGCATCGCTTGCGCCAGCTTCACGCAGAATACCGCGGAGAAGCCCAGCCTGCCCGCTGGTACGCGTAAATCGTGCTTATCTTGCAGTTTATCGAGTCGATCTTGGTTGTCATCAATCGGCGTAATATCGTTTTCTTCACTGGCAAGCGATTCAGCTGAGGTCGAACCGGCCTGCCCTGCGCCTAAAATAATAATTTTCATAACTATGCTTAACGCGCCTGTTTGGTTAATTTGGCGCCAAGAGCCAGCGCCGCCACTCGTTTTGTCGAAGAATTGCTTCGTCGCACCGTTTTTCGGTGTGGAAATCCATCTCAGCTAATGTGCATCCGCAGTTTTCTGCGACAAACGCTCAATCTGTTCACGGTTTTCGCTTGGCAAAATCCGAACAAGTTGCATAAAAGCAATACACCATTTTGGTTTCGGTCTTGCCCAGCAAAGCGGATTTGAGCTTGTAATGCGTGCGATGCTGGAATATCACTTTACTTGGCGGAGACCATTTAATATCTGGATGGCGGCGAGATAACCCCAGTGGCGGAGCAAGGGGCATCTAACAAAATGCGGTCAAACGCCTTCGCCCCTCTGCCAACCGCGCATGTTTCAGGACGGCTAGCATCGCCGCAAATGACTTCTGCTTGCGTGACCCTAAACGCGCTAAAATTCTCTTTTACACGTTGTAAACGGCCCGCTTCAATATCCAGCGCTATCACTTTTTGCTTCGGCGCTTTTTCCCAAGAAGCATATGCGTAGTTTGCCGCAGGCGCTTGCACAAGCATCTAAAATACGTTCGCCATCTTGCGCATCTGGTAATTCAGCTGACCACGCGCATGCGCATCTTGCGCAATAACCGCCCTTTCATGTCAAAATGCGGTAGCGGCGTAACCGCTGTGGCAGATTCAATAAAATTGCACACAATCTGGCACACAAGCGGTCGGCGGTTTCGGAGAACGATTTGCTAGTGCTAGCTGCAACAACTGCCTAATTTTCCTGAGAACTTTGCTGCTGATTCACGCGTAACCACGTTGGCGAGGCGCGCGTGTTCCTTCAGCAATATCTCTCGCCAATTTGGATAAGCTTTTTCCAGTTGATTAACCAGCCATTCTGGATGCAAAGGTTTTGCGATGTTTGTCCACTTTCGCTATAAACTGCCTTCTTGCTCACGTAAACGGCGCAGCACAGCATTTGTTAATGCGCGGTATCTCGCTTCGTGACCAGTCGCACCGACCACTTCTGTCAACGCTGCCGCGTGTGGCGGGAGATACGCAAATAAAGCAGCTGATAAAGCCGACGATGATAAGCAATGCACCAAGCAGGTTTTGCGCTGCGGTTTATTCAACAACAAGCTCGAAATGGCGCTCAAGGCGAGGCAGCACTGCGACAAACGCCAAAAGTGATTTCTTGCACCAAGGCGTCTTTCTCTTTTAATTGACTCGCAGCTTCCGGTAAGAGGCTGAAAGCGACTTGCCTTGGTCAAGCACTTGCAACTCATAAAATTTGTGCCGCCTGGCAACGGGCACGGGATCGGGTTTCGTAATAAGCTTTAAAAGGTCTCTTGATCTCTGAGCGGTAAATGAGACGTTGCCTTTGCGTACACCGGTGCGATCAAAGTATTCGATCAGTTGTACGGTTAACTTACGTCCATATTGAATTTCATCACGCAGCTGATTGACCGAAATCTCGCCATGCTCGGCGATAAAGGCACGAATCAGGTCGGCTAAATGCGTGCGGTGTTCGCTGAGTAAAATCTATCTTTCACAATAGGAATACGTCCTAGTTTGCCAGCTTTGTGTAATAAATTGCGCGCAAAAGTTTTCATCTAAGCTCAAGGCTTGTACCACTTCTCTACCAAAGCGCTTGGGTGGTTGCGGCCAGCGGTTGGTTGTTGCCAAATTAAGCGAATTCTTTCGCATCGACTCAATACGGTGATCTGGTAGATGAGATCCAGCCACAGGTTTTGCAGCAGCTGTTTTTCTTCAATGAGGTATCAATTAAAAATTGGCTAACTTCGGCTGCGCCAACAATGCCGCACTGATACAAACGCGCTTTGGTTACGCACCTAACTGGTCTTGGTGTTCTGCGTGGTACTGCCATTTTCTAACACTTGCGCTTGTAACTGTGGCTGCAAACCCAGCTTGATACAGCCAGTGGCTGACGCGCCTAAATCAGCGCAGCAAGTTCTGCCTCGACTTAAGTGCAACATCCGGTATGCATTTTGCCGCTTCTACTGCTTTTGCGCTAAATAAGACCGCCGCGCAGAGGCAGATGGCGTTTGTGCCACCGCTGAATTGAGCCACTGCACCGCTAAACGGGCTTCTGTACGTTTATGACGTTTTGGAGAATCGAATTTCGACTACCACCGCACACACGCAAGTGTTTGTTTGATCATCCCACTACGCAAAGGCATGAGCTTATCGCTCACAGCAATATGCGGTGGTGTATCTAGAATAATTTCTGCAAATCCTTGCGCAAATTTGACCGCTTGTTTATCGCTCAACTTGGGTTAAATTTAGCGGTGATGTCGGTCAAAATGATACAAATGCACCGCATTGCTTTCTTTCAACGGCGCGTGGCGAAAACGTACGTGCAATGCGATCCGTTGCAAAGCTGGCACAGGGCCGTGGAGCCAATCTCGCCACGGGTCATCTCGACTCTCTACATTTGCCAGATTCAACGCTTAAGCAACTGCTGCGCGACGCCTTGTTCTCTGATGGCTGATTTTGTGCATGAATCGCTTTAATACGTACTCGCTTCGCGAAAGATGAAAAGCGAATCGCCGACGCCAGAACTGTACCACTCTGCTGCTGTGCCTGTGACAGCAACAACGCGCCTTTCACGCGCTACTGGGCACGGTCCAATCGCATAACGGAATGGCTTTTCATGTCAGTGTGTGTGAAGCCGCTGCATGCCTCGTCTAAATAATCCGTAATTCAGTGATGCCCTGTATCCCGTATAAGCAGAAGTGACAAAATATGGTGCGTCCGCAAGTTGCGGAAACTTCTGATGAATTTGGCTAATCAGTGTTTCAATTTTGGCAGGTTCAACACGATCCGCTTTGGTGTCGCCCAGGTAATTTGACGAAAATGCAGCAAGCCCTAATAAGGGTTAGATGCTCTACGGTTTGTGGCACCTTCTTCAGCGCTGCGCACCAACAAAGCGTGATCTACACCGCCTAGCCAGCTAACATATTGAAAAGAAATTTCTGGTGCCCAGGTCATCAATAAAACCTAGCACAGCAGCTTGCCCGTTAGCATCGGTATGAGGCGTCGGCGTAGCCTAAATCAATGGTAAGCCACGCTTTTTCTCTTCGGTAGAGTGAGCGGTATTGGTGCCAGTCAGCGCTTCCTAATAATGCGGTTTGCCGTGGTCAACATGGCCTGCGGTGACAAAAATCATACATTTCCCCTTTCAAAATAATGTCGCATCATGCCACAAAAAGCCCGTCAATTATTGCCCCAACAGCGACAACAAGCGGTATAATTTGCACAATTTTTGCAAATTGAGGCGTTTACTCGATCTCTCTCTCTTATCTTCCAAACTTTATGTTTACAACCTTATTCTGGGTGCTAGCTTGGCTTGCCGTGGCTATTTTCTCTTTCTTCAAAACAAACTCCGTTGATGTCGATTGCCCTGATTATTCTCGTCGGTTTCGCCCTATAGTGGTATTTTGACACTTGAAGAAGTGCTTGCCGGCTTTAGTAACCCGAATATGTTGTTATTAGCCCTGTTGTATGTGGTGGGAGAAGCGCTTTCTAGAACGGGCATTGCCTATCAAATCAGCGAACACCTGATGCGGATTGCTGGTGCTAATGAAGCGAAAAGTATTATGTTACTGATGTTTGCCATTACCACCATCAGTTCATTTATGAGCTCCCACAGGGATTGTGGCGATTTTTCATTCCAGTTGTGGTGGCAATTTTGCAGCAGCATGAACATTGCCCACGCGCTATGATGTCGCTAAGTATGCCGGGCTTGATTGGTGGGATGACATTGTAATCGCAACCGTGCCAAACTTGACCCATGCAGAACTGGTCAAAGCAGGCTATGCAGGATTTGAATTCTTTGATTTTGCACCAATCGGCTTTGTTGTGATGGTTGTGGCGATGCTGTATATGCTAATTGCACGTAACTGGTTAGATAACGGTGAACAAGCCACAACATCAACGAGCAAAGAAGAAACGATGTCGAACTTGATTGCCGAATATCATCTAAACGGACGCGCGAAAATGGTTATTCTTACCGAACGTTCGCCCTTTATCGGCAAAACGATTGATCAGCTCAAACTGCGTTCACCTATCATAACATTATTGCCATTCAGCGTTATAAAAATTTCCGTAACATCACGCTAGCGGCTTTTTGGTAACGACCAACTACGCAAAAAGATATTTTATTGATGGATATTGATGTAGATGAAGTACGCTTCACAGAACTTTGATGAAGTTCAAAACTGCAAATCATCGAGTTAAAAAGGCGAATGTTCTCTACCCCGCTAAATCTGTGGGAATGGCAGGGTACCGTGAAACCTGAGGCAAGAGCTATCAGGCGTACGATTGACGGCCTCAATTTCCGCTCACGCTACGGCTTGAGTGTTGTGGGCGTCGCGTGATGCTCAAAGTTCTGCAACAAGATTACTCAAAAGAAAACGGTAAAATCGGGTGATGTGCTACTTGTGATGGGCGTGGCGGCATTACTGTGATGGCGCAAAATATGAAAGATCTGATTTTGCTCGACATGCCAAAGAGGTAAATTGCTGCACCCGCCATAAGCCAAGCCCTTATGCACTATTTTCCGTTGCCGTGATGGTGGCATTGATGATGAGCGAGTCGTACCGAATGTAGTGCAGGTTTTATTGGCTGTTTACTGCTTGGGGCTTTCGTTGTATTGATATGAAAACCGCCTACAGTGCAATTCACTTTCCAAGCATTATTTTGATTATCGGGATGATGCCGTTTTCAATTGCGCTACACGCGGTGGGGTCGCCATGATGGTGCAAAGTTTGTCGCCTTAACCCGTGGTGCAAACATCAGCATTTATTAGGGTGATGATGGGGTTGTTGCCGCAACCGCGATGGTCGGATTGTTCATCTCTAACGGCGCAACTGCGTGTGTTGTGGCACCATTGCGATTGAAGTTGCCCGCCAATTAGGACAATGCGCCCAGCGCATTTTGTGATGGTGGTGGCGATTGCAGCATCTGCTGCATTTATGACCCATTCTCGCCAGTTAATACGATGGTGGTCGCACTTGGTAACTATCGTTTCAGCGATTTCCTCAAAGTGGGCCTACCGATGACGATTAGTGACAATGCTCATTACACGTTCTTGGTGCCTATCTTGTTCCGCTATAAACATTAAGGGCGTACACAACACGCCCCTAATTTTCATTCAATCGCTAAGAAACTGAGCAGCCAAGCTTCTGCAGTCGCATCATGGTCAAAATTATTGACCACATCAATGCGTTCTGATTCACAAACTTGCTGCGCGCCTTTTGCTTTTAGCCCATTTTCAGCAATTGCAACTGCCGCCACAGAAAGTATCATAATCACTGCTGCCCAACCCAACTACGCAAATCGCATCGCAGATAAGTCGACATCACTATTTCGCTAAGGTATTAAACAAGGGTTGAATATTTTTCCTGGTAACTCGCCTGCGTGCGTGCTCGTGACCTGATTAACGCAGATTGGTTTTGAATATCGGCTAATGTGAGCAGATTAAACAGAGAAACTTGAAAACCTTGTTCGGTTAAACAGATATTCGAGATGGTCAGCAACATATTCGGCACCGCCTGAGTGCTGCCAGTAATAATACAGATAGATTGGGTCATTTTTCCCCCTATATCGGTCAATTTTGAAAATAAAAAACCCCGCATAATGCGAGGCTTGGAATTTGGCGGAGGGGAATGGGAGTCGAACCCACCCAAGAACGCTGGCGTCCTTAACAGGTTGAAGTCCTGCCACCTGCGGAGATGACGCGCCCTCCGTGGAAAATGTGGCGTATTGTACTGTTTATTAAAATTGTCCAAAATTTCTTTTTACGGAGTCGAATATGCAATCTCTTTTCCCTTAAGTTCCTTCTATTGATAAACTCCTCCGCCATCCGCAAGCGGTCGAATTTTTACAACAATTTGCACATACTGCGGTAGTCGATGCCTTGCGTGCGTTATTAACTGAAGCACGCAGCTTCATTCAACAACAGCGCCAACTGCCCGACTATTTAGCCAATGAATCCACCCTGTTTGCGGTGCTGCGCAGGCGTTTAAACCAAACGCATCAACCGAATATGTGTCCCTGTTTAACCTCGCGGCACCGTGTTGCATATCAAATTTAGGGCCGGGTTTATGGTCTGAAAAAGCGATTGAAGCGGCAGAAAGCGATGCCATGCGCCATAATGTTGCGCTAGAGTTCGACTTAGCACAAGGCAGCCATTCGCATCGCGATAATTATAGTGCCAATACGCGCTTGGTTGAGGGTCGAGCTGCCCGTGGTAAGTAACATGCCGCGGTGTTATGATGTGGCGACTTTTGCCGCTGGTAAAGAGTGATTGTTTCACGTGGAAACTGGTAGAAAATCGGCGGGGCATTTCGTATTCAGACATTATGAAACAAGCGGGCTGTACTTTGGTAGAAGTCGGCACCACTAATCGCTTACCCATCTGAAAGATTGTCGCCAAAACAATCACAGAAAACACTGCCTTTTGCGATGAAGTGCACACTAGTAATTATCATATTGAAGGTTTTGCCAGCAGCGTTAGTGAAAGCTAGAATTAGTTGAACTTGGGAAAAGAATTCGGCTTACCTGTTTATCAACGATTTGAGCGGTCGTTCTCTCACTGATATGCAAGCCCTTGGCTTACCAGCAAACCAATGGTTCAAGAGAAAGGTGGCAGCCAGTGTCGATTTAGTTTTCCTTTTCTGGCGATAAACTTTTGGGCCACAAGCGGGCGTATTGGCGGGAAAAGGCACTCATTGACCAGTTGCAAGCCCATCCGCTCAAACGTGTATTACGCTGCGATAAAAGTGATCCTTTTCGGCGCTGAAGCCACCCTTACAAAGCTATCTACTTTAAGAAAATTAACACCAAACCTTGCCAACCTTGGCGCTCTTAACCCAATCTGTTGAAACGCTCACGCAAAAGGCGGGACAGTTGCGTGCCGTGCTTTGCAAGCGGTTAGATTCGCGCTATGAATTACCGTCGAACCAGCCTTGCCCAAATTGGTGGCGGCGCGTTTACCGAGCGAGAGATTACCTTCTGTGGCGCTGACTCGAGTGCAGACTCTCAAAACGATTTATTGGCACTGGAAAATCAATTTAAGCAACTACCAAATCAATAATTGGACGCTTTGCTCAACAAAAATTCTGGTTAGATTTAAGATCCGTTGCACCAATTTGAGTCGTTATTGGCAATGTTAGAAACCGCAGAACTCAAATAAAACAAGGGCGTGCAATGCACGCCTATTTACTGCAATTGAAAATCCTGCCAATTCAACAAAGTACGAATATAATGACTATAATCGTTATCTCTATCGTTGTGAAACTGATTTCTGGTTTAATAAGAGCCAATCTTTATAAATCGGCTGACGATAAGTCACAAATGGCCCCAGCTATTCAGTTTAGAATGATTACGGTCTAAACGCCCGCCAACATACAACGTAGTTAAAGGTTTTCATATTGCCAAAATCGTGTTGACGATAAAGACTATTCCCCCAATAACGGCGTTCATCTTTCTTACGATTTTTGTATTCAAAATAGCTATGATTCATGATGAAGGTAGTTTAAGCATCAATGAATTTATTTTTCTAAATTGGTACGCAAGTAGTGCCGGCTTTTATGCCCGTAACGATAAATTTGCTCTAAACGTGTGCTATGTATCGTTCCATGCCCAAATTTTGACTGACGCAAACGACCAAAAATATCCCCACGCGAACGGATGCCGCCATCTAAATCGCTTTCAATCCCATATTTAGCAATTTCTGAGACCAACGTAAACCGATAGAAGCGCTGTCGTTACGAGCTTCTTTGCTATGTAATATTTCTCACGCTCTAAATCTCGGTGGTTCCACCCACACGACCTTTATCGCCTTCTCGGTTCTCGATATCTTCGCCGCCGAATACCACGCTAAGGCGTTTTTCAGCACAGGTAATTTAATTTTCCCCAGACACGCGGTTTCACAGAAAATCCGTTGTGTTTATCCCATCAGAGTCCACCATGACACGTAATGATGCTTTTGCAGGTTTTATTTGGGTCGGTTTCGCCTAACCAATCGTTAATGCCATTTTGACCAATGATGTAATTTATTTTGTACATTTTGATGTTGTTTATCCACCCAGTTGGTATCTTCAGCTAGCGCATTAGCACTAACAGCCACACAAGCGCGGTGATAATAGAGAAGATGTTTTCATAGCCAATTCCTTTGATTCGCAACTTTCCCATCATAATAAAGCAAAAAGCGGTTGAGATTTCATTAGGAATTTTGCAAATTTTACCGAGATACGCAGAGAACAAGGCATAGTTGCGCTATGATAGCGCATCATTTTTCATTTAGACTCATTATGCAACTAGATTTAACACAAATTGATTGGATGCCAACCGCTTCTATCGAGAACTTACTTAAACGCGCAGAAATTATGCGCCAAATTCGCTAATTTTTACCGATCGTGGCGTATTGAAGTTGAAACACCAGTCTTAAGCGAATTTTCGGTGACCGATATTCATCTTTTCCACCTTCAGCACACATTTTTAGCGCCTTTCGCTAGTGAAGCAAAAACGCTACATCTGATGACTAGCCCAGAATATCATATGAAACGCTTATTAGCGGCAGGTTCAGGGGCAATCTTTCGAGTTGTGCAAAGTCTTCCGTAATGAAGAGGCTGGCCATCGCCATAATCCTGAATTCACGATGCTAGAGTGGTATCGTCCTTATTTTTGATATGTATCGTTTAATCAATGAAGTGGACGATTTACTGCAACAAATTTTCAGATTGCCCACCAGCAGAATCCTTTAGTTATCAATTTGTCTTCCAAAACCCATGTTGGTATCGACCCGCTCTCTGCCACTAAAGCCCAGCTTGTGGAAAAAGCACGTAAACATGGCTTGCAATGTGAAGATGATGAAATGCGCGATACCTGTGTTACAATTTCTCTCTAGCGAAGTCGTAGAGCCAAACATTGGTAAAACTGCACCCAGCGTTTATCACTTCCCTTCTACTCAAAGAGCGGCATTGGCACAAGTGAGTTCAGAAGATCGCCGAGTTGCCGAGCGCTTTGGTTCTATTATCAAAGATTAGAACTGGCTAACGGCTTCCATGAATTAAGTGATGCACAGAACAAATGCGCCGGTTTAACGCTGTGATAATTTAGAACGGAAAAATGGGCTTGCCAACAACAACTTGATAGCCGTTTTCTGGCAGCATTAAACGCAGGCTTGCCAAATTGCTCAGGCGTCGCGCCAGGTGTGGATCAGCTTGATTATGTTGCCCTATGGAGACAAAAAGTATTGAAGAAGTGATCATTTGGTATCGATCACGCATAAACACAAGCGGTCTAATTTGCAAAATTTTTCGGTATTATGTAGCAGTTGCATAAAGAGCTAAAAATCATCTTACCTGCAGTAAAATTCAATGCCCTTAGCTCCAATAAGGGCGTTTTCCTTTCTCAATTTAACCGATTTTTCCCTAAACATATCTTCTATTTCCCTTGTACAGCGTAGCTCATCCGCTCGCCCTTGTTTCCAGAATTGATGATTTAATGCCAAGGTGATACACAACTGGGCATAGGAATACCTAAAGAGATTACTCAAGTTACTAGTGTTTTCATACATATAATCGTCAAAATTATTCATTGTTGACTTCTTAAATATCAATCTTTTTAAAATCATAATAAACGATCAAATAAATTATTTAAATCTTCTTTCTTTTTAATAAACTCATTTATTCATACCTATTAAATATTTAAGCTCTTCTACTCCTTGAATCTCATGAATATTTATCTCACAAGAAAACTCTATTTATTTGATTTTTATGATATGTAAAGAATGGAGCATCAACAATCTTCCATGTTAAATAGGTCTTATCATTATACATATAAATATATATAATAATCATCAAAAGAATACTAACTTCAGTCTATACCTATACAAATCTTCCCTAAAGAATGAATATAATTAAATCAAATTTAACTCATCAAACTCTTTAGATTAATGTCCAACTCAAATAAAGTGCTCCAACAAACATAAAATTATTAATAAAAACTTATACTATAGTATAATCATCTAGCGTTCCTATAGGGGTTGTATAAATAATTTTCTAAAGGAACGACATATTATCTTTCTTATTAGATCAACCTCTATTTCCAAATGAAGAAATATTTTTCCTATTATAATAACAACCTCCTCCAATACCAATAAAAACAAACACAATTTGCTTTGAAAGTGTATATATATATATATATATATTCAAAAGATCATAATTTCTCTCTGTTAATGAATAAATGTAATTTTATTTTTATTCCACTTATAATAGATGTAATGTAACTTTTTATAATAAATCAGCTTTTTCATTGTAAAAGATAACTTTCTTCATAGTCTGGATCTAGATTCTCTAGAAACAGATTGAGAGTTGAAATCTGAAACTTTATGAAATCCGCTTATCGTCGAATCATCTAAGTAATAAGTACTAATAGCCACCGAACTTTCCGATTCATCTAACGACTCAATAAAGGAATTATAAAAATAATCCTCTCATTTTCTAATAATAGACAAAAATACTGGAATAAAATCAACATTTGCTCTGATACATTTCTACTCATGCATATCATTTCCTTTAATTTTGTTTTGTAATATAAAAGCTAGCAGAAATATTTTTAAAACAAAAGCTATTGATATTAGAGATATACTCTTGAGAGTTAGATAATAAAGACAATAGTTCGATAGAATAATCATTATCTATGCTTTCGATTTCTAATAAAACAGTAACTGCCTTACCCCCAATCTTCGGAGTTGTATTCTAATTTGCTCATAATATATCTTTTTAATTATTTCTTCGTATATTTTTCATATTATTTTAACTCCTTCAACATTCTATTTACTTTTATCTAAAGCATCTTGCTCAATTCTGATTCTTTCCTTATGTCCAGAATCTAAACCACCTCTAAATTTATTTTTCTCTAATTTTCTTACTTTTATACTATTTTCTAATATTGTTTTAATCTCTAACAGTTCGTCTTTATTGTATCCGATGGAATTTACTTTTTGCTGTAAGGAGTTTCCATTCATATAATTCTGCCATTATTTGTAACCGATGATCTAATATCAGCTACATTCGTATTTAAATCACAGCATTTAGCATTATGCATCGGCTTTTAGTGTGCTATCTCTATCAGGTTTGGATTGGCGATGATAGAAGAAGGTACTTCAGTAATTGTCCCACTACTAGCAATACTAAAGAGAGATGGAGTGAAAGATACTATGTTTACATTCAGGCAAGCAAAGTCTTTTTGTGGCATAATACCGCTAATCCATTGGTGCCGGAATATTTGTATTGTGCAATTCAATATCTAACGGTTTTTGCCGCTAAATTGAAATGCTTCAATGTGAAAGCAAGGTTTTCGTGATGTTCGAAATAGAAATTCACGACTTGTTGTTTGAAAAGTTGATTGTATTTAGCCATAAAAAATCTGCACCTTAATCAGTTAGAAGTTTAGTCTAACTTTTTGGGGTGCAGATCAACTGATTAATTAACGAAATGATTAAGCTCTATTTAACCATGCCATATACTCAGCGGTACCTTCTGCAACTGTTTTTAAAGGTTCCTTGGTAACCCGCTGCGCGCAATGCCGTTAAATCCGCTTGGGTAAAGGTTTGATAGCGAGATTTTAAATGCGCTGGGGAATGGGGTGTCTCAATTTCCCCTTTCCATGGAATTTAATGCCACTTCTGCCACAGCTTTGAACGATTCAGCTTTACCTGTACCAGGTTATAAATGCCGAAATGCCATTTTGCCATGCCCAGATGTTAACTTTTGCAACATCTTCCACATACACAAAATCACGTAAGAACTCTTCCGAACCTTCAAATAATTTTGGATTTTCGCCTTTTAACATTTGATTGTTAAGGTGGAATGCCACGCTTGCCGATTGAGCCTTTATGCTGTTCAGCAGACCATAAACATTGAAGTATTTAAAGCCACAAACTGGAGAATCTGCCTCTGGTAAAACTTTACGCACATATTCATCAAATAAAATTTTGAGTAACCGTAAGCATTCAGAGCCTTCAAATTCGTTTTTCAATAAAGTTATCTGAACGCGCATAAGTTGCCGCACTTGATGCATAGAAGAACGGAGTTTGGCGATCTAAAACACAAAAATGCAACAACTCTTTAGAATACTCACTAATTATTGTGCATTAAGTATTTGCCATCCCATTCTATTGTTGCTGAGCACGCGCCTTCGTGGAATACCGCATCAATATCGCCAAAATCATCCCCTGCAATAATTGAAAGCAATGAAATCTTCTTTATCACAATAGTCTGCAATATCTAAATCAACTAAATTGATGAATTTTTCTCCGTTTTTGAGGTTATCCACCACTAAAAATATCTTTACGACCTAGTTCATTTAATGGCTTTAACGATGTTGCTACCAATCATCCCAAAAGCCGCCAGTTACGATAATCATACGTTTTCCTTATATTGATAGAATTTGAGGGTATTATCAGTTTATCAGAGTCAGTTTGCAAACTTCTGCCGCTGCTCTCGCAAGTTGCTTTTTGAGCTTTTGCATTTTTCTTTAATACGTTGGCGTTTTGAGGGCTGAGATATGATCAACGAATAACACGCCATTGAGGGTGATCTGACTTTCATGTTGAATACAAATTGCAAACAAACCATCTGCATCGTAAATCACTTCCGCGCCTGGCGATTAAGCGCTTTTACTTTCACTTTCTCTTTTGCGTGGCACTAACGCTCTGTGACCTGGAATAGATAAACAACCTTCTTCAATGCCCGTTTTAGCACTGCTTTCTAAAATCTCTGGATTGATTAACACCACTTGATTAGTTTTATCGCCTTCAATATCAATCGTAATCACGATTTACTTACACTTAGTGGCGCAGCAAGCCCGATGCCTTCGTGTTCATACGTGGTTTCAAACATATCGCCGATAAATTGGTTTAATTCTGCATCGACTTTTGCAACAGGTTCACACACCGTTGCTAATTTTTCATCTGGGTATAATACAACCTCTAATACTGCCATGTGATCTCACTCGAAAATTTTTAATAATTTAATTGGTTATTTTAGCGGTTTTTCTTATGATTAGGGAAACATTACTGCGTCTATCATCTTATGAACCATTTAGTCTCTTTATTAAAAACTCCTTCAAGTGCCACAAATTGGCGCACAACGTATTGCACGTCTGATAGGTGAAGTCGATTTTTGCTGAATTCTGCCAATTTGATAAAACCCAACTTCGACAAATTGGCTGGAATGAAAAACAAATTCAGCGTTGGCTTCAGCCAGATATGCGTTGGATTGAAAACCGCCCTCAATTGGCAAAGAAAGCACACTCTAAACATCACATTCTGACCTTATTTGATGATAGCTACCCCTTTTTACTTCGCCAAATTAACACCGCCCGCCAGTGCTGTTTGTTAAAGGTTCAGTGGAAAGTTTATCTCTGCCACAGAATTGCGATTGTAGGCGGTCGGGATTACTCTCACTATGGCGAATACTGGGCTGGTTCGTTCACGACCGAATTAGTGAAAAATGGCAGCGGTGACTAGCGGTTTGGCGATCGGCATTGATGGATTTTGCCACCAACGCGCTGTCGTAGAAAATGGGATGACGATTGCCGTGCTGGGTTCTGGCTTGAATCAAGTTTATCCTGCTCGTCATAAAAACTCGCCGAGCAAATCATCGATTGTGGCGGAGCGTTAGTGTCGAAAGTGCTTTCCCAACCAGCCACCTGTGGCGGAAAATTTTTCCGCGCCGTAATCGTATTATCAGCGGGCTTTCGCTGGTACTTTTAGTGGTCAAAGCCACTATCAATAGCGGTTCGCTGATTGCGGCACGCTACGCGCTAGAGCAAGGTCGAAGGTATTTGCCCTGCAAACACGCACAAAATCCCTATTCTGCCGGTTTGCCATAAGTTAATTCGGAAGGAGCACTACTGATTGAATCGATTGAAGATATTTTTGCAAGCGATACAATACCAACTTCAGCCGTTTCCATCTGTACAACCTACGTTGTTTGAGCGTGAACAAGCGGTCGATTTTCTGCCAAAATCTGCAAAAAGCGTCACACCACCAATTGCAAAAAATTTGCCAGAAATGACCGCTTGTCAGCAGCAAATTTTCCAACAGATTGGACTTGAACCAATAGCCATTGATGATATTGCCAAAGCCTGCAATTTAGAGGTTTCTATGTTATTGGTCGAAATATTGAATTTAGAATTACTGGGCGTGGTGGGATCAGTGACAGGGTGGCTATGTGCGGACATGAAAAAGGCAGGGTTTCCCTGCCCTTATGAAAGTAACGAATGCTTACGTATTTCTCACGCTTTTGATACTTTATTTAAGTAGTTTCGCGCCTGCGCAGATGGATGCGCGGTGGTAAGAATTCGATATACTGCATCTGGTGAAAGATCGTTAATGCGGTCGATTGCGGAGTATTTATCATAATCAAAGACTTTCAACACTGCGCCTGCTCCACTGTTATAAGCAGAAATCATCGCATAACGTTTAGAAACCGGATCAGAAATGCCGTCTAGGTATTCATCACGTAAAATGGTGAGATACATTGTTCCTGCATCAATGTTACTTTCTGGGTGGTAAAGATACTCGCGATCTGGCTGACCGCCCAATCCTTTACGCGCGAAAATATCACGACCGGCTGTACGCGGTACCACCTGCATTAAGCCGATGGCGTTGGCATAACTTCGCCCGCATACGGGTTGAACGCGGATTCGACTTCCATAATCCCTAAAATCAACGCAGGTTCAATACCATAGCGTTTTGACATTTACACTAATGGTAAATATTGACGTGCACGCGCCGATGTGTCCCGCCACCATTTTGATGATTCACATAGGTCGCAGTACGCCCATTTTTTAAGCGACGAGTTTGTGCATTCTGCAAAAGATACGTTGCAAAATCGTTCGCCACCGCAATGTTAGTAATATCTCGTCCAAATTGATCTTGCACCTGTCCACGCAAGAATGGATTTTGGCTAATTGGGGTATCGCCAAAGCAAACAGTCAATCCCTTTCGGATTCAGAACCCATCAATAAGGTATGAATAGATTGCATTACGCAAGCGGTTTTTGGTCAGCAAGCGTTTCAATGGTAATCGCCCCCTCTTCAAAGAGATATGGCTACGCGTGTAGGGATTGGTCAGTATATTTTACGTAGTCCTTTTTGCTTGCCACCAACAACTCGTTGCTTCCCCAAATATCATCAATATTTGTAGAAAAATTGCCCGGTCAGAATATCTAAGCCGTTAGTATCTTTGGTGTCGTAACTTCGTGTTTTTGCCGGTGGTGCGTTTTTGTTACCTGCCACTACTAGAACAAGAAGCTAAAAACGGAATAATTAACAATAAAGAGAGATATTTTGCATACTTTTTCATCGGACACTCTCTTATTCAACCGGTTTATAGCCATCAATTACGACTTCTTTTCCTTCGAATAAGAAAGTTAACCATTTCTGATTCTAATAATTTACGATGCTCTGGATTCATCATATTTAATTTTTCTCATTCACTAACATGGTTTTGCTTTTTAATCCATTCGCCCCATCTTGTTTGCTAATAGAATCGAAAATGCGTTTTCCCAATTCCTTGGGTATAATTGAAAATCTAAAGCCTTCTGCTTCTTGTTTTTAAATATTCACAAAATACAGTGCGTGCCATGTTTAATCCTTTTTCTGCTCACTTAAAGTTAAAGTGCGTGTAAATTCGTCTAATATGCGCTTAACTGGGGTCGCTAACCCTATCTGATTGTCATTATTCAGATCATACCAATAATGTAGCCTTTGAAGATACTAATTCGCCGAAAAAACCCTGCTTTTTCTAAGCCTGCAAGCGGTAAAGTTTCGTCAATTTTTGTAATCCAGTTCATATAAAAATAGGCGTAATATCTAAATGAAAATGCGTAAACGTGTGTCGAAATGCATTTAACGTCTGCAATTTTGGTAAATTTTCGCTAGAAACAGACCGCTTGAGTTCCGCTAAAGTTTCAAATTGTGGAAAGGACATACAAACCGCCTACAAGCCTGTTGCTTCACGACGTTCTAGCAAAATTCGGTTTGCCTGCTTTGACAATCAAAAAGTAGGTTTGTTTTCTGGCATCGCCTTTTTGGTTTTTCGCAGGATAATCTGCCCATGCGTTTAGACGATTCGCTTCACTGGTTTTCTAGCGGGCAAAGGGTGCATTTGGCTTACTTCTAGTGCAAATCGCATGGCTAAATCCATCATTGCCTGATTAAAAATCCCCCGTTTGACTATTCAGGGGTGACTTGCGCCTTAACGTCCATAAACGATTTTCCACCGTTTTCGCCAGCCCAACCTGCAACGGCAAAATAGCGTGAAAGCTTACGCGCTTCACATTGCCATCTAAAATAGGGATGAGGGGCATTTAACACGAAGAAAGCACTGCGCCCGCCGTACTTCTCCCAACACCAGAAAGGGCCAGCACCTCATCAAATGCTGTCGAAGTCGCCGTCAAAACGATCTCGAATTTGTTGTGCAGCCTTATACAAATTACGCGCGCGAGCATAGTAGCTAAGCCCGTCCATAAATGCAGCACTTCATCTAACTCAGCATTGGCCAAATCGACCACCGTTGGAAAACGTGCGATAAAACGTTCAAAATAGGGAATGCGCCGTCGCTACTTGCGTTTGTTGCAACATCACTTCTGAAAAGCCAGACTTTATACAGCGTTTTCTGTTGTTGCCATGGTAAATGCTTGCGCCCATATTGCGCAAACCAGTCTAAAACAGCTGCGGCAAAGGAGATTCAGAGAGATTGGGCAAGAGGAAAAATCAGCGTTTTTCATAATTCTTTGGCAATGAAAAAGTGCTGAAAGTATAAAGGAAATTTATTTGTAAAACCTCAAGAGAAATTAACCGCTTGAGAGAAATCGCCTTTCTTTCATTCAAATACGAAAAAGCCGCCTATTTTTCAATCAATAGAGCGGCTTTCGTTCCCTCAAGCAGTTTTTTGGATTAAATAACGCAAAAATGGTGCCATCTTGTTCTACGCTTAATAAGGTGTAGCCGTGATTTTTAGCATCCACAGGAATGTTGTTAATCGATTGGGCGCAGTCGCTCAACACTTCTAAAATTTCGCCCGATTTTAAAGTCGGCATCGTTTCAAGGGTGGCAATTGCTGGGTAAGGACAAGGCTCGCCAAGCATATCCAACGTGTAAGTTGGGGTAATTTCACTTGGGTCTTTGTCTTTTTTCTCAATGACGATAAATGCCATAGTTAACTCCTTCTATTGTTAAATTATGCCGTAGCTAAACGGGCTTTTGCTTTTTGAGATAAAACGTTTTTCCCACCATACGATGAACACTAGGCAGGCAATCATTAAGCCGTAGTTGATAAGTAAGCCGCTAATTGGGCCGAATGATTTGAGTAAGTTGATTTTTTCATAATCGAGCGCTAAAACTGGCGCTAAATCATCCCACCAATATGCCAGTAAGGTTGAGCCTACCACGTTGCCTACGCCCACCCACAAAATGAACTTGTCCTTCCATCGCGCGGTACATCCAGCCTGTTTCCACAACCGCCGGCTAACACAATACCAAAGCCGAATAATAAACCACCAATGATCGCATTTGGGCCTGCCCACATAATTTTCGGGTTCATGCCGAGTTGAATGTAGCTGAACACGCAGAGTGTGCCGATAAGCATGCCGTAAATAATCGCTTTGCCCATATAAGCACGACCGGTTGCCCAAAGATCACGGAAAGCCGAGGTAAAAACAAATTTGTGCACGTTCAATCAACAAACCAAAACCAAGCCCGCACAACACTAGTAAAACCGAGCTTAATACTGACCGCTTGCATCACATAAATTGAAGCAATTGCCCATGCAAAGAAAATCGCCATGCCAATTCGGAAGCGGCGTTTCGCTTGGTTTGGGTCACTTTGTTTGACTTGTCCCGCCCCTTTTTTTCAATTTAAGCGGAGGGCGAAACATTGGGAGCAAAGTGAATTTCGCCCCAACATATGAGCCGATAGCGGTTGTGATGGTAAAAACCACGCATGTAATGAGAATTGAGGAATTCAGTAAAAGAGTGAAGCAAGGTTACAGCCCATCGTAAACGAGCTCCAAAACCGGCTAATGCCCCGCCTACAAGCGCTTGCACAATACGAACACGGTTTTTGTGGCATACGAATACCGATGTTATTTGCCCATAAGGCTGCAGCAATACAGCCAGCAAACATGCCTAAAATCATCAAGCCATCAATCCGAGAGAAAATGGTGCCCTCTAAAGCTGATAATTTTTGCAGTAGCCCCATTCTTCAGTATTCACACCAAGCGATTGCAAAATTTCGCCACCCCAGCGAGGTGAATTCAGCAGTAACTGCCCAATAAGTGCCCGTTAAGCCAAAAGTAATATGCCGATAAAATCCCTGCTGCAATAACTGCCGCTGTTGGGTTCCCAAAAATTTAATTAAATAATCTTGTTTGAATTGTTGCCAAATTTCTAACATTCCTTAAGTCCTAGCGAAGATAAAAAGGCAAGCGGTATAACGATGAAAAATAGAATTGAGTTAAGAAAAGTCAATTGGATTTGATCACTTCCTATACACAAACTTGCGATATACGAATTGTCAAAAGACGTTGGGATTTTAACGACAAGCCAAAAATTGTCAACGAGAAAAAACAACAAGCGGTTATTTTTTTCAAAAAGATTTTTGCTAAATCTCAAGAAAGATAACCGCTTGTAGGTAGACTATTTAGATTACAGGATATCTAATAATTCCACTTCAAACACTAATGTTGCAAATGGCGGAATTGATGCACCTGCACCGCGTTCAGCGTAAGCCAGATTGTGTGGAATGGTTAAGCGCCATTTTTGAACCCACTGGCATTAGTTGTAACGCCTCCGTCCAACCTTTAATCACACCACCGACTGGGAATTCTGCTGGGGTACCACGTTTTACTGAACTATCAAATACAGTACCGTCAATTAAAGAACCTGTGTAATGTACACGCACTGTGCTTTCTGCGGTTGGTTTTGCGCCGTTACCTTCGGTTAAGATCTCATATTGAAGACCAGAGTCCGTCACGACAACGCCTGCTGCTTTTTATTTTCTTCTAAGAAAGCTTGGTTTTCTGCTTCTAATGCTTTGAATGCTTCTGCTTGTGCTGCTTCTGCACGTTGACCTAACTCTTGTAATGCTTTTAGTCACTTCGTTAATGTCGATTGCTGGTGGGTTGTTGTTTAACACATCAAAAATACCACGTGCAACCGCTTCCGCTTCAACCTCCATACCGCTGCCAGCTAATTGTTGACCAATTTGTAAACCAATTCCGTAGCCACCTTTTGCTTCTACGCTGTCTAATGCTACTGCATTGAAATCTAATGCCATTTTATGTTCCTTTTTGTTGTATTAGTTGAAAGACTGAGCTGATATGAGGCTTAAAAATAAAAACTCAATGCCAAAATGTAAAAAGCGGTCAAATTTGCAGAACTTTGCAAATTTCTGCGGTATTATGTAACAGTTGCACAAAGCCCGAAAATTGACTAATTTACCGCATAAATTTTCCATTTTTCAAACTCAAAGTGTAGCTATTCCTCCCAAACTTCATTCAGGTAACCCAAAGTATGAGTCGCCAAGGTAACTGTTGGGATAATGCCCCAATGGAGCGTTGGTTCCCTTTAAATATGAATGGATGCAAGAGGGCGACTATCTAACCTTGGGGTAAGCGATGGACGATGTGAGAGCTTATGTGATGTATTACAATTTTGTTCGCCCACATCGTTACAATCAAGGTTGGCGCCTGTTTTAACAAAAACCTATCAGGGACTGTTGAATTAGCTGATCACTACATTAATTAGTAAAAAGATAAAAGGGCGAAGATTATTAGAATCTTTTGCCCATATTATCTGCATTTTTACAAAAATAATATTTTTCAATTTTTGAGTGTAAGAAAAAGGCTTATCTCCGACTAATAGAATAACTAGGAAGCATTTTCCTACCATAATGAACTAAATAGTTTTCATAAAATAGGTAATCAATCAGAGGAAAAATGAAAGATTGTGAGATGCAAAGGTATCAGCAGCGGCGTGAGTTTATTGATTTTACGCTTTTTCTTGCGTAGAATTTTTAGAGGCAGGGTTAGAAAAAAATGGAATGGTCAAAAATTGGTTTACTGAAATACAAGATCGTTTTCCTTTTCCATTTAATCTTATTCCAGCCGATATTAATTGGCACGTTGCAATGGGATCTGAATTAATTTTTCCCATTCTTGCTGATATTTGGGGTGCTAACACGTTTTAGTGCATTAAGTTTAACGATTTTTAATCTCTGTCGCGTGGTATAGCATTCACGCCGATTCAGGTTATAACGTTTGTGATAATGGTTATAAATTACCCTTAATTTATGTGGTAACTTTATTAATCTCTTAATTACGCAGGAGCAGGGAAACTCTCTTTAGACACGCTTATTAAGAAGGTTTATCCAACTAAAAGCTGGTTGAAATTCCTCTAACTATATATTCAATATCAAATTCTAGGAGATTTAAATGAAAAATTATCCACTTTAGCCGCATTAGCAGGGAGCATTAACGATGACAGTAGCTACTGTTGCACATATGCTGAGTCAAAAATCAAGCAGTACAGATGCTGCAACACCTTGTGTGAGTGAGTAAATGTGAAAAACAAAAAGCTGCAGAAGGTAAATGCGGAGAAGGCAAATGTAGCGCAAACGAAACGAAAAGCCGCAGAAGGTAAATGCGGTGCGAGCAAACCAAAAGCTGCAGAAGGTAAATGTGGTGCGAGCAAACCAAAAAGCTGCAGAAGGTAAATGTGGTGAAGGTAAATGCGGTTCTAAATAATCGTATTTAAATCTAGATGCCATACATAACACTGGTGTAAATTTACGCCAGTGTTGTATTAAAAGGAGTAAATAATTATGTTACAAGGTGCAGGATTAGGGGTATCGTCGAGACTTAGCAGATGATTTTTGAATTTATCATCAAATAATGCGATTCAGTTTATGGAAGTTGCTCCAGAAAATTGGGTAAAAATGGGAGGAGCTGCTCGTTATAAATTTGATCAAGCCGCTGAAAGATATCCACTTGCGGTACACGGACTATCACTTTTCATTAGGCGGGCAAGCACCTCTTGATCGCGAGTTATTAAAAATACTAAAGCATTAATGGCTCAATATAATTCGACATTTTTCTGAACATTTAAGTTATTGTGAATGTGAAGGGCATTTATATGATTTATTACCCATACCATTTACAGAAGAAGCTGTAAAACACGTAGCACAGAGAATTCGCTATGTACAAAGATTTTTAGGATTACAAATTTCATTAGAAAACACCTCTTATTATTTACACTCTCCAACCAGTACAATGAATGAAGTAAATTTTTTAAATGCTATTGCACAAGAAGCGGATTGTGGTATTCATTTAGATGTAAATAATATTTTATGTAAATGGCGTCAATCACGGTTTACTTGATCCTTATGTTTTTAGATCAAGTAGATGTGAAACGTGTCAATTACATTCATATTGCCGGACGACGAAGAACATTCTGCGGCACAAGTTGTGGAGGATTTAGAAGGAGAATCATTTAATAAAATAAAAGGGGCATATCGCTAGTTTACCAGAGTTATTAATTGATACGCACGGTGAGGCAGTAAAAGGTACTGTGTGGGATTTATTAGAATATGCCTATCAACGACTACCTGTCATTCCGCCAACATTATTAGAGCGTGATTTCAATTTCCCTCCATTTGCAGAACTTTATGCTGAAGTTGAACATATTGCTAACTACAGCAAAAATATGCTCAAAAGAGGTGATATCCTATGCAGCCTAAACCTTCGCTTATTGAAACACAAAAAGCACTTGCCTACAGCAGTTCGATTGGCTAATGCTCAACCTCTAAATGGTTATGCTCCGAATCGCCTTGCTGTTTATGCTCGCTTAGTTCGAAATAACATCTTTGGTTTTATTGACCCGTTGTTTTTGTTGAAGCACCTAACACGTTTCTGCTGAGAGTTGGTCTCCAGACAAAAGAAGCGTTTGTATTAACAGGAAAATCACATTCGCCTATATTTTCAAGATATTGCTGGAGAATTTCTCTTATTTTGTCAAGAAAAAGAGAGTTTTGATGCCAATATACTGGCATTGATGGATTTTGAAAATACACAATTACTTGCAGAAGTTTCTTTAGCAAAAGTACCTGAAAAATTTGAGTGGAATAAGCATAGCGTAATGCAGTTATCTGATGCCGCTTATTTCAAAACGCTATGAAGTCGATTTTTATCAAGCGATTTTTAAAACAATTTGATGAAAAACCCTATACAGGCTGTTATATGGCGGGATAGCGATTTTAATATTCTGCAACAACGCTTATCTGAACTTGACTTTTTGGGCTATATGAGTTATATACAGAACAACCTTCGTCTTTAGAAGAGTATTATCTGCCTTAAATACTGTAGTTGAAGATAGCACCCCTTAATTCCATTGATTGGAAAACACTTGGGTGAATTGGATTAATGCTGAAGTGCTTTATCCCAAAGTATGAGTCGCCGAGGTAACTGTTGGGATAATGCCCCAATGGAGCGGTTGGTTTCGCAGCTTTAAATATGAATGGATGCAAAGGGGCGACTATATAACCTTGGGGCAAGCGATGGACGATGTGAGAGTTTATGTGATGTATTACAATTTTGTTCGCCCACATCGTTACAATCAAGGTTTTCCACCTGTTTTAACAAAAACAACCTATCGGGGACTGTTGAATTAGCTGATCACTACATCCCTATTGAGTTAAAAATTTCAATAGGAATTTTTAAGGTTTTTAATCGGTTAAACCTTTGTGCAACTGCTACACAATACCGAATTTCTGCGAAAAATGAACCGCTTGAGAGGCTTTATCTCGTTTTTAACTTAGAAAGTTAAATATGGCGCAATCAACCGTCGCATCGCCGATGCCTGAGATTTTAGATAACTCTTCTGCCGATTTAATTTCTGCCCGCTTTATTTACGATATTCTACGATCGCTTTGCTTTCGCCGCCCAATACCGCTAATGATTGTAAGGTTCTTTCATCTGCTTTATTGATATTCACTTTTAGAAGATGCTTTTACTTTAGTCGTTGCATTTTCTGTGCCGCTGCTGTCGCTTTGGTTGCAGTGACTTTTCAGCTGCTTGCGCTTTAGTTGCCGCTACTTTTTCTGTCGCTTGGGCTTTAGTTGCAGTCACTTTGTCAGTCACTTGTGCTTTTGCCGCGCTCGCTTTTCAGTGACGTTCGCTTGTGCTGCCGCCACTTTTTCTGTTCCTGCGGTTTCACTGCGCTGACATTTTCTTTCACGCTGCTCATTTTGCTATTAACTGCAGAGGTTGCACTCTTTTTGGCTTGAAATTTCGTTGTTAATTGATGTTTTCGCAGAGTCTTTTAATGCACCCACGGCATCAGTGGTTTGCGCAAATGTAGAAGATGAAAAATGCGACTGCCATGCCTAAAGCAGAAGAGATTTGAATGTTTCATTTTAAATTCCTTATGTAGGGTTGAAATAGAGTATGCAAGCATTATCAGCAACACTAATGCTCAATGAAAAACTGCATGATAAGACTGCGAAAGCCCAAATGAAGTTCCCACCACACCTTAATCGCCGTTTTTGTGCAGTGATATTATCACTATTTTGTGATCGCGTTCCCAAATTTACGTTTTATCACTCGACAAGCGGTCAGATTTTTGGCAAAACTTACCATTATGTAATGAACAGTAGGAAACCATATGGAAAAACGACATGCCTTAATTTTTGCACTATTTAAATATGAATTTGAGGAAGCAGAGCTCAATGGAGCTTAGCCGAAAATTTAGGCGTGTCGATTGAAACCATTCGCCGTGATTTAAATAAACTGGCTGAGCAGAATAAACTCTACCGTACCCATGGTGGCGCAATGAGCTTGCAAAATCAGAATATCGGGCGATCATTTTTCTACTCGAGAAAATCTCATCACGATGGCAAAAACATATTGCTGAACTCATTCGTGAAAAAGTTTTTGAAGATGCAGTTTTAGTGCTTGATGCCAGCTCAACGGCTTGGAATATTGCACAACGTTTACCGAATGTACCTGTAAAGTGATTACCAGTTCCATGCGTATTATTCACACCCTCGCGCACAAACCGCATACTGAAACCATTGCAACAGGAGGCATTTTATTCAGAAAAAGTTTGATGCTTTTTATGGTCCATTTGCGGAGCATCTTTTTCTCGACTCCATATTGATATGGCAATTTTTCCTGCACGGGTATTTTTGAAGGTGCCATTTGGGAATCCAATCAAATTAACCTCTCTTTTAAACGCAAAAATGTTGTCGATGAGCAAACAAAATTTCTCGTTGCCGACCATTCTAAAATTGAACGTAAAAGATGTCTTTAAGCTATGTGATTTAGCTGAAGTGGATGCTTTGTTTACCGATTTACCGATGGAAGAGTGCACTCTCAGACAAATACCAATCTCACACAAATATCATTTGGTAACAAAAATATCCTATAAAAACACAAATGCCCGTTTTGGTTGTATCTGATTCCAAAACGGGCATTTAGTTTTTCGCATTTTCCCCTTACAAGCGGTCAAATTTGTGATCTGTTTCACAAATCCAAACACAAAACGGCGTTTTTAATTCAAAAACTTTTTCTTATTGTGAATAATAACCTTCAACGAAGTTATTTTTAAAAACCAATCAGGAGAATTTTTATGACAACTCTCAAATCAACTCCAGTAAAATTGGTATCCATCCAACCATTGACGGTCGCCGTTTTGGGGTCGCGTGAATCGCTCGAAGATCAAACGATGAACATGGCTAAAAGCCGTGGCAAATTTAATCAGCAGCGAAATCCGCCATACTAATGGAGATTTCGTGGAATGCAGTGATGCCGATACTTGTATCGGTGGTGTAGAGAATCTGCTGCTTGTGCTGAAAATTTAAACGTGAAAACGTGGGCGCGGTAATTACTGTAACCCCTTGCTGAGTGCTACGGTTCTGAAACAATTGATATGGACCCTCATACGCCAAAAGCGATTTGGGGCTTTAACGGTACAGAACGCCCAGGCGCAGTTTATTTAGCAGCAGCACTTTTGGCAGCTATAACCAACTTGGTTTTACCGGCTTTCTCAATTTATAGCCACGAAGCACAAGAAGCTGATGATCAATCTATCCCAGCTGATGTGCGTGAAAAACTCTTACGCTTTGCTCGTGCAGCTTTAGCTGTAGCAAACTTTACGTGGTAAATCTTATCTTTCAATTGGTTCTGTTTCGATGGGTATTGCAGGCTCAATCGTGAACCAACCATTCTTCCAAGATACTTAGGCATGCGCAACAGAATATGTGGACATGTCTGAAATCGCTCCCGCCGTATTGACCGTGGCATTTACGACCATGAAGAATACGAACTTGCACTTAAATGGGCTAACGAATACTGCATTGACGGTGTTGATGTAAACGCACCAGAAAATCAAATGAATGCCGAAGAAAGAGCAGAGTTACGTAAAACTTTAGTCAAAATGACCATCATCGCGCGCGATTTAATGATGAGGCAATCAAAAACTTGCTGAACTTAACTTTGGCGAAGAAGCTTTAGGTCACAATGCGATTGCAGCAGGTTTCAGGTCAACGTCATTGGACAGACCATCGTCCAAATGGCGACTTTATGGAAGCGATGTTGAACTCAACTTACGACTGGAATGGTGTACGTCCTCCATACATTCTTGCAACTGAAAATGACAGCTTAAACGCAGTAAATATGTTGTTCGGTAACCTTTTAACCGGTCAAGCTCAAATCTTTGCTGACGTACGTACTTACTGGAGTGAAGACTCAGTAGAACGTGTAACCGGCTGGCGTCCAGAAAATGGTTTCATTCACTTAATCAACTCTGGTTCTGCAGCATTAGATGGTACTGGTCAACACAAAGATAAAGATGGTAACCCTGTTATCAAACCAGCATGGGAAGTGACCGAAGAAGATGGTAAACGTTGTTTAGAAAATACTCGTTGGTGTCCTGCTGTGTATGAATACTTCCGTGGGGGGCAGCTTATCTTCTCAATACCTCGCCAAAGGTGGTGCCATTTACCATGCACCGCATTAACTTTGTTAAAGGTGTAGGCCCTGTTCTTCAAATTGCAGAAGGTTGGTCAATTGAGTTACCTGAAAATGTACACGACATCTTAAATAAACGTACCAATGAAACTTGGCCAACTACTTGGTTCGTGCCTCGCCTAAATGGTAAAGGTGCATTCAAAGATGTGTATTCTGTCATGAGCAAACTGGGGTGCAAACCACTGTGTAGCAACTTACGGACACGTTGGTGCGAGACTTGATTACCTTAGCTTCTATGCTTCGTATTCCAGTTAATATGCATAACGTAGAAGAAAAAGATATCTTCCGTCCAAGTGCATGGAACATGTTTGGTCAAGACAAAGAAGGTCAAGATTATCGCGCTTGTGAAAACTTTGGCCCACTTTATAAATAATACGCAAGCGGTAAGAATTTGCGTATAAATTGCAAATTCCTCAATAGCCCCTCTTTAAAAAGAGGGTTTGGGAGATTTGAAAAGATGCTATAAACGATGAGGTTGAATTTTCTTCCGCCACATCTCCCCTCTTCCTCGACACTCAAAGGTAGGGTAAGTAGCATCCCTTTTCAAACTTTAGGAGATAACCATGGCAATCGCATTTATCTTCGATTGTGGCGCAACCAATCTTCGCACCATTGCCATCAATGATGCAGGTAAAATTTTAAGTGCCCACCATCTACCTAATAACACCCAAACAGGCGCAGAAAGCGCAGAATTCCATATTTGGGATATTGACGAAATTTGGGGAAAAACTCCTCTGTTGTGCTAAAAACTTTAGCTGAATTATCTGACGAACAACGTCAGGACATTGTCAGTATTTCCGTGACTACCTTTGGCGTAGATGGCGCTTTATTTGATAAAGATGGCAATCAGCTCTACCCGATTATCTCCTGAAATGTCCACGTACCTTGCCAATTATGAACAACCTTGCCAACTATATTGACGTGGAAAAACTTTATCAACGCAACGGCGTAGGGACATTACAGCTTTAACACATTATTCAAATTACTTTGGCTCAAACAACATCAGCCAGAAATTTATGCTAAAGCTTCAAGCTTTATGTTTATTTCTTCCATCCTCACGTATCGCCTAACAGGTATTCAAAGTACCGACCGTACAATGGCTGGCACATCGATGATGACCAACATTGAACAGGACGATTGGGATAGTGAAGTTTTAACACTGCTCAGCTTAACCAAACAACATTTCCACCAATGAAAAGTGCAGGTGAGTGATTGGCGGATTAAAAACAGAATTAGCCGCAGAACTTGGTTTAAATACAGACATCCCTGTTATTTCTTGCGGACACGACACTCAATTTGCGATTTTTGGCTCAGGTGCGGATTACAACCAACCTGTTTTTAAGCTCTGGTACCCGGAAATCTTAATGGCCCGCACCCAACAAGCTAAACCTGAATGGCAATTTGCTCAACATGGATTAACCATTGAATTTGATAGCCAAGCAGGCTATTTCAACCCGAGGGGTGCAATGGGTTGCATCTGGCATTATGGAATGGCTCGGCAAACGTTTCTTTGCCGACGTTGCAGGCACGGATGCCTATTACCGTACCATGATAGAAGAAGCAGCAATTCCAGCTGGCGCAAATGGCGTGAAATTGATTGGCAATTTTGATGGAACAACCGAACAAATGGGGTCTATCGTTGGGCTGTCTATGCATACTCAACGCGGAGAAATCTATCGCGCAGGCTTAGAGTACATGGCTCTCGCGCTTTGAAAAACGGGCTAGAACTTTTTACAAAAAGTCGGTAACTGCAATGCTGAAAGCCTGATTTGCGTAGGTGGGGGTTCTAAAATGCTTTATGGAATCAAATTCGTGCCGATGTGCTTAACTGCCCAATTGATGTGGTGGATTTCCCTGAAACCACGGTTTTTAGGTGCAGCGATGTTTACTTTCTTCGGCGCAGGGCGATTTGACTACGTCATTAGCCGCACAACAGGCAATGAAACCAAGTGTGACAAGAGTTGAGCCCTCAGAAAACAGCCAATATTACGGATAAATAATAAAAAGGAGACACCCCTATGTTAAAAGGCATCCACCCGCGATTTCCCCAGAATTACTAAAAACTTTAGCAGAAATGGGACATGGCGACGAGTGGTCCTTTCTGATGCCCACTTTCCAGCGCATCAATTACATCACGAAAGTAATTCGTGCTGATGGTGTTGACATCTCAACTTTATTGCTTGGCATTACCCCGCTGTTTGAATTCGACCAGTACGTTTGAAGCGCCAGTAGCAATGATGCAAGCGGTGAAGGCGATAGCCTCGATCCAAGCGTAGAAGCTCGTTATTTAGAAGCTATCAAAAATTAACGGTACCGCACCAAAAGTAGAACGCGTCGAACGCTTTTGCTTTTTATGAGCGTGCTAAAAACTTATGCCGTCGTAATCACAGGGAGAAACAGCCAAATATGGCAATGTGATTATTAAGAAAGGCGTTACGCCTGTGGAATAACCCTACAAGCGGTCACAAATCTTAGAAATTTTTACCAATCTTACAATAAAAAGGTGAATCAAATGAACCGACTAGAACTTTCTGAAAAATTATTCATACCTGTTTAGAAATGACTCGTCTTGGTTTTAAACCAAGGCACAGCAGGCAATGTGAGCGTACGTTATAAAGACGGTATGCTCATCACACCAACAGGGAAAACCGTACGAACTCACTCGCCCAGAAGATATTGTTTACGTAGATAATAACGGTAAACACAGAAGAAGGCAAACTTCCTTCAAGCGAATGGCAATTCCATTTTAGCGGTTTACCAAGCGCGTCCTGAAGCGAATGCAGTTGTGCACAACCATGCTAAAAACATGCTGGGCTTTCTATTCTCGAAAAACCGATTCCGCCAATCCACTATATGATTGCAGTTGGTGGGACAGATCATATTCCTTGCAGTACCTTATGCTACTTTCGGCACCCATGAATTGTAGATTATGTCCGCGAAGGGATTAAAGAAAAGCAAAAGCTATTTTACTTTCACATCACGGTTTAATTGCTTGTGAAGAAAACCTTGATAAAAGCCTTATGGTTAGCTCACGAAGTTGAAGTGTTAGCTTCATGGTATTTACAACTTTTAGCAACTGGTCTAGAAATTCCGCTTCTGAACAAAGATCAAATGGCAGTTGTACTTGAAAAATTTAAATCTTACGGATTACGTATTGAAAGAATAATCAAGGCAGTTCATATCTACTTAATATAAGGAAAATCTTATGAGCACCAAAAGTTTTTAGAAAAGAAATATCTTGTCCCCTTCATTTTTAATTACGAGTTTATTTGCTCTGTGGGGGATTTGCTAATGATATTACCAACCCGATGGTTGCCGTATTCCAAACAGTAATGGAAATTCCAGCATCTGAAGCCGCACTTGTGCAATTTGCCTTCTATGGCGGTTACGGCACAATGGCAATCCTGCCGCACTTTTGCCAGCCGATATAGCTATAAAGCCGGCATTATGTTGGGGTTAGTACTCTATGCGATTGGTGCCTTCTTATTCTGGCCTGCCGCAAAATATGAAGTGTTCAATTTCTTCTTAATTTCACTTTATATCTTAACTTTCGGCTTAGCTTTCTTAGAAAACCACAGCAAACCCTTATATTCTAGCTATGGGCGATCCACAAACTGCAACTCGTCGTTTGAACTTTGCACAATCTTTCAACCCACTGAGGCTCAATTACAGGGATGTTCGTTGCCTCTCAATTGGTACTGACTAATTTAGAATCAGACAAACGCGATGCTGCAGGTAACAATTTTTCCATACGCTTTCAGAAGCAGAAAAATGGGTATTCGTACTCATGACTTAGCTGAAATTCGTGACCCTTATGTAGCACTAGGGTTTTGTGGTAGTTGCCGTGCTTGTCATCATCGGTCTTTATAAAATGCCAGCAGTAAAAGTAGAAGAAGTTGCTCGTATCTCATTTTAAAGAATCTTTTGGTCGCCTAATTCAAAAAGCGAAATATCGTGAAGGGTGTGATTGCACAAGTATTCTATGTAGGTGTGCAAATCATGTGCTGGACATTCATCGTACAATACGCTGAGCGTTTAGGTTTCACTAAAGCGGAAGGTCAAAACTTTAACATTATTGCGATGGGTATCTTCATTGTGAGCCGTTTTGTCAGCACCAGTTTAATGAAATATCTTAAAGCTGAATTTATGTTAATGCTCTTTGCTATCGGCGGATTCTTCAGCATCTTAGGTGTAATTTTTCATCGACGGAGTATAGGGGCTTATATTGCTTAATCTTAACTTCAGGCTTTATGTCTCTTATGTTCCCAACTATCTACGGTATCGCTTTAGATGGCTTGAAAGAAGAATCAACTTTAGGTGCAGCAGGTTTAGTAATGGCGATTGTGGGCGGTGCGTTAATGCCACCACTACAAGGGTATGATCATTGACCAAGGCGTTGTTATGGGCATCCCAGCTGTAAACTTCTCATTCATCTTACCTCTTATCTGTTTTGTAGTGATTACTATCTACGGTTACAGATGCTGGAAAAGTCTTAAAAATAAATTTCTGATGGCACAGGGATGTCCATCTTCCCCTCTTCTTTAATTTGTAAAATCATGGAGTCTATTATGGCTAATCGAATCATTCTTAATGAAAACCAGTTATCATGGTGCAGGCGCGATTGGACATCTTGTTGATGAAGTACGCAGTCGCCAATTCAAAAAAACTTTTTGTCGTAACTGACAAAAAATTAGTAAAATTCAAAGTTGTTGAAAAGTTACCCGCTTGTTAGATGAAGCAGGTTTACCTTACGAGATCTTTGATGAAGTCAAAGCTAATCCAAGCGTAAAGTGATTAAGCAAGGCGTAGAAAAATTTAAAACTAGCGGCGCAGATTGTAATTGCTATTGGTGGCGGTTCACTAATTGATAGCTCAAAAGCGATTGGGATTATTATCGACAACCCTGAATTTAGTGACGTATTATCACTCGAAGGTGTAGCGCCAACGCGTAATAAATGTGTACCGATTATCGCTATTCCAACTACTGCGGGTACTGCAGCTGAAGTGACAATTAACTACGTTGATTACTGATGAAGAAAAAAACGCAAATTCGTTTTGTGTTGACGTGCATGATGTTCAATCGTTGCATTGGTCGATCCAGAAATGATGGAAAGCATGCCAAAAGGTTTAACTGCAGCAACCGGTATGGATGCATTAACTCATGCCATTGAAGGCTACACCACCAAAAGCAGCATGGGCATTAACCGATGCCTTACATTTTAGAAGCTATTCGGCTTAATTTCTAAATCTCTACGCGGTGCGGTAGCTAATACCAAAGAAGGCCGAGAAGGTATGGCGCTCGGTCAATATGTCGCAGGTATGGGGCTTCTCAAATGTGGGATTAGGTATTGTACATAGTATGGCTCGCCCTCTTTCAGCTTACTGCTGACACACCACACGGCATCGCAAATGCGGTGTTATTACCTTATGTTTTAGCATTCAATGCACCAGCAACAGGTGAATTCCGTGAAATTGCAGTGCAATGGGCGTTAAAGGCGTTGATGACACGAGGCCAAGAAGAGTATCGTCAAGCTGCTATTGATGCAGTAAAACAACTCTCGCATGATGTTGGCATTCCAGAAAAATTACATATGATTGGTGTTAAAGAGGAAGATTTAGTTGCGCTTTCACAAGATGCATTAAACGATGTATGTACTGGAGGAAACCCAAGAGATTGTACAGCAGAAGAAATCTTGAGATTTATAAAACTGCTTTCTAAAATCTAATATTAGCTAATCACTCATCATTGGCCCGTGCTGTAAAGTGCGGGCTTTTTGATTCTATACTCTTGTAGAAGATTTGCAAAATCCTGATAAAAACAACCGCTTGTTCTGGTAATAAAAACGAAAAAGCCGATGAGATAACTCATCGGCTTTTCCTAGAACTCAAAATTGGTTAAAAGTTAAATCAAAAATTATTTGATTTCTACTTTCGCGCCAACTTCTTCTAATTCTTTTTAAGAGCTTCAGCTTCTGCTTTAGAGATGCCTTCTTTTTAATGCTGCTGGTGCAGATTCTACTAAGTCTTTAGCTTCTTTTAAGCCCTAAACCTGTTTGCACCACGTACTGCTTTGATTACTGCTACTTTGTTTGCACCAGCATCTGCTAATACTACGTCAATTCAGTTTTTTTCTTCTACTGCCGCTGCGCCTGCCGCTGGAGCTGCTGCTACTGCTGCCGCTGCTGAAACACCGAATTTTTCTTCCATCGCAGATTAATTCAACGATTTCTGATACTGATTTAGAAGCGATAGCTTCAATGATTTATTCGTTGAGTTAATGACATAACAATCAATTCCTAAAGTAAATAAGTTAAACGATTTGAGAAAACGGCGGAAAAATTATGCCGCTTCTGCTTCTAATTTGTCGCGTAATGCTGCAAGCGTGCGAGCAAGTTTGCCAGCTGCCGCTTCTTTCATTGTGCCCATTAAACGTGCAATTGCTTCTTCGTAAGTTGGTAATGTTGCCAAGAATTGAACATCTTGTGTTTTACCTTCAAAGGCTGCACCTTTAATTTCAAACTCTTTATTTGTTTTTGCAAATTCAGTGAACAAACGTGCTGCTGCACCTGGGTGTTCGTTAGAGAATGCAATAAGAGTTGGACCGGTGAACGTTTCTGCTAAACATTCGAATTCAGTGCCTTCTACCGCACGGCGTAATAAAGATGTACGAACACGCGCATAGTTACACCTGCTTCACGTGCAGATTTACGTAACTCAGTCATTTCTCAACTGTTACACCACGAGAATCCGCAACAACAGCTGAAAGGGCACCTTTGGCAGCTTCGTTTACTTCAGCAACAATTGCTTGTTTGTCTTGAAGATTTAATGCCATTGGTTTTTAGCTCCTGATACACTTCGCTTTAAAAAGCGAAATTACAAAAATCCCAAAAATTAAACCGCTTACACGATATTTTTTTGAGGGCTCTGGTGTCCAGAAGCAGAAAAATCTGTCTGTTCACCATCTACGTAGGTTAAATTAAGAGGCTTACGCCCTCGCCTACGGTCTTAGATGAGGCTTAGAAAGGCTAAGCACCATCAAGTTCGCGGTTACCCGCAAATGAGTCGAATATGTTACTGAAATTGACTTACTTTGTAAAGTTAAAGATCGCTTTTTGAACAAGAATTAAAGCAAATAAAAATCCGCTTTAGCTAACATATTTAACCTTTAGCAAAAACAAGCGGCATTACACCGCTTGTTTAATTTACTAGATAGAATTAAGCAATCGCTTTTCTACTACACGAACTAAAGTGTGTGATTTAGTTTTTGAAACAGGACGACATTCCTAATTTCAACTACGTCCGTCTAATTTAGCTTCGTTGTTTTTCATCGTGTACGTAATTTAGTCGTACGACGGATAAATTTACCATATAACGGGTGTTTAACCGTGCGTTCGATTGCAACAACAAATGATTTATCCATTTTGTCGCTGATTACTTTACCTTGTACTGTACGAATTTTTATCAGTCATTACTCACTCGCCTTTTCGGTTAATACAGTTTTAACTTGTGCAATACTACGACGCACTTGTTTTAACTGGTGGGTTTGTTAAAGCTGACCGGTGGCTGCTTGCATACGCAATTTGAATTGTTACGCTAAAAGGTTTACTAACTCAGCATTCAGCTCTTCAACATTTTTGTTACGTAGTTCTTGAGCTTTCATTACATCGCCGTCTTAGTTACAAATGTGGTTTTCATAGGTAATTTCGCTGCTGCTAATGCAAATGCGTACAGTGCGACTTCTTCAGAAACACCATCCATTTCATATATACTTTACCCGGTTGGATTAAAGCTACCCAGTACTCAACGTTACCTTTACCTTTACCCATACGGACTTCTAATGGTTTTTCAGTAATTGGTTTGTCTGGGAACACGCGGATCCAGATTTTTACCTTGACGTTTTACTGCACGAGTCATAGCACGACGAGCGGCTTCAATTTGACGTGCGGTTAAACGACCACGACCAACTGCTTTTAAACCGAATGTACCGAAGCTCACTTCAGTACCGCCCGCGATACCACGGTTACGGCCTTTGTGTACTTTACGGAATTTTGTGCGTTTTGGTTGTAACATTCAGTGATTCTCCTTATTTACGACCTTTGCCACGTGGCGCCTTTTTAGGCTGTGCCGCTGGTTCTTTTTCAGATTCAATCACTGCAGCCATACCACCAAGAACTTCACGCTTTGAAGATCCACACTTTAACGCCGATTACGCCGTAAGTTGTGTGTGCTTCAGCAGTGTTATAATCGATGTCCGCACGAAGAGTATGTAGAGGGTACACGACCTTCACGATACCATTCTGAGCGAGCAATTTCTGCACCACCCTAAACGACCGCTAATCTTCAACTTTGATACCTTTAGCACCTAAACGCATTGCGTTTTTGCACTGCACGTTCATTGCACGACGGAACATTACACGACGTTCAAGTTGAGATGCGATGCTATCTGCAACTAATTTTGCATCTAGCTCTGGTTTTTCACTTCAGCAATGTTGATTTGCGCAGGAACGCCAGCAATTTTAGATACTGCGTTACGTAATTTTTCAACATCTTCGCCTTTTTACCGATAACGATACCAGGACGAGCTGTGTGGATAGTTACACGAATGCTTTTTGCAGGACGTTCAATAGTGATACGAGATACTGAAGCGTTCGCTAACTCTTTGTTTAGAATTTACGTACTTTGAAATCGCCGTCTAAATTATCAGCGAAATCTTGTGTATTCGCTGAACCAAGTAGAGTTCAGGTTTAACAATACCAAGGCGAATACCATTAGGATGTACTTTCTGACCCATTGTTATTCTCCTACTGATTAACGATCTGATACAACCACAGTGATGTGGCTAGTACGTTTTAAAATACGATCTGCACGACCTTTTGCACGTGGCATAACACGTTTCATGCTTGGACCTTCATCAACGAAAATCTTAGCAACTTTAGATCGTCTACATCTGCACCGTCATTGTGCTCTGCGTTTGCGATAGCGGATTCTAATACTTTCTTAACTAAAGCAGCTGCTTTTTGTTAGTGAAAGTTAAAAATTTCTAATGCAACAGAAACTTTTTTACCGCGAATTAAATCAGCAACTAAGCGAGCTTTTTGGGCAGAAGTACGAGCGTAACGATGTTTAGCTATAGTTTCCATCTTTTACCTCTTATTTCTTAGCTTTTCTTATCTGCGGCATGACCGCGGTATGTACGAGTCGGTGCAAATTCGCTAATTTATGACCGATCATTTCGTCTGATACATAAACTGGAACGTGCTGACGACCATTATGGACTGCGATGGTCAAACCAATCATTGATGGAATGATCATTGAACGACGGGACCAAGTTTTAATTGGTTTTTATCCCCGCTTTCCACCGCCTTCTCTACCTTCTTCCAACAAGTGTAGGGTCAAGGAAAGGACCCTTCTTGAGAGAACGTGGCATGGGTTATCCTCTTTTTAATGAATAAAATTATTTGCCACGACGACGTACGATGTATTTATCAGTACGTTTGTTGTGACGAGTTTTCTTACCTTTGGTTTGAACGCCCCAAGGTGTAACTGGATGTTTACCAAAGTTACGGCCTTCGCCTACCACCATGTGGGTGGTCTACTGGGTTCATTGCAGTACCACGAACTGTTGGGCGAACGCCTCTCCAGCGGTTAGCACCTGCTTTACCAAGTACGCGAAGCATATGTTCTGAGTTACCTACTTCACCGATAGTTGCAGTACACTCAGCTAATGCTTTACGCATTTCGCCTGAACGAAGACGTAAAGTTACATAGTTACCTTCACGAGCAATAATTTGTACATATGCGCCTGCAGAACGTGCAATTTGACCACCTTTACCAGGTTTTAATTCCACGTTGTGCACAGTTGTACCAACTGGGATATTACGCATAGGTAATGCGTTACCAACTTTAATTGGAGCTGAAGCGCCTGCTTGAATCGTATCGCCCAGCAGATAAACCTTTTGGTGCTAAGATATAACGACGTTCGCCATCTTTATAAAGAACTAACGCGATGTTAGCAGAACGGTTTGGATCGTACTCTAAACGCTCAACTGCGCAGGGATTTCTAACTATTACGTTTGAAATCGATTAAACGATAGTGTTGTTTATAGCCACCACCGATATGACGAGTGGTAATACGACCCTAAGTTAGTTTGCGACCACCAGTTTTAGATTTAGTATCTAAAAGTGCTGCAAAAGGTTTTCCTTTGTGAAGTTCTGCATTAACAACTTTAACTACATGACGACGACCAGCGGAGGTCGGCTTACATTTAACGATAGCCATAGTTTTTCTATTCCTCCGAGTACTCTGCCGCACCTTCAACGAAGTCAGGTGATTGACCTTCTTGAAGAGTTACTAAGCTTTTTCCAGTCACTACGACGACCTGATTTTGCACCGTGACGTTTAGTTTTACCTTTAACAACCACTGTACGTACAGAATCAACTTTAACTTCGAAAAGTGCTTCAACCGCATTTGCAATTTCTACTTTATTAGCATCTAATGCAACTTTAAATACGATTGTTACCTTTTTCAGCGTTATTTGTCGCTTTCTCAGAGATATGAGGGTGCTTTAAGCACTTTTAGCAAACGTTCTTGTTGAATCATGCTAGCATCTCCTCAATTTGTTTACTGCATCAACAGTTACAACCACTTTATCAAAAGCGATTAAGCTAACTGGATCGATTGCTTGCACATCACGAACATCTACTTTGTATAAGTTACGTGCTGCTAAGAATAGATTTTCATCTAAATTTGCAGTAATAATTAAAGCGTCAGTTAACGCCATCTCTTTTTAATTTTGTGCTAAAACTTTAGTTTTTGGCGCATCAATTTCAATTTTTCAACAACCACTAAACGGTCTTGACGAACTAATTCAGAAAGAATGCTTTTAATTGCACCCACGGTACATTTTTGTTCACTTTTTGACTGTGATCTTGTGGTTTCGCTGCGAAAGTGATACCACCTGAACGCCAGATTGGTGATTGATATCGCCTGAACGAGCACGACCTGTACCTTTTTGACGCCAAGGTTTTTACCTGAACCAGACACTTCTGCACGAGTTTTTGTGCGCGTGAACCTTGACGAGCACCTGCTGCATATGCAACAACTACTTGGTGGATTAACGCTTCGTTAAACTCACGTCCGAAGGTAGTTTCAGAAACAGTGAGTGCGTTTGCACCAACAACTTGTAATTCCATCTCTATCTCCTAGACTTATGCTTTAACTGCTGGTTTAACAATAACATCACTATTAGTAGCACCAGGAACAGCACCTTTAACTAATAATAATTTACGCTCAGCATCTACACGAACAACTTCTAGTGATTGAACGGTTACACGCTCAGCACCTAAGTGTCCAGCCATTTTACCTTTAAACACACGACCTGGAGTTTGGTTTTGACCAATAGAACCAAGTACACGATGTGATAAAGAGTTACCGTAAGTAGCATCTTGAGTACGGAAGTTCCAACGTTTAACACCACCTTGGAAGCCTTTACCTTTAGAAGTACCAGTAACATCAACTTTTTAACATCAGTGAAGATGTCAACATTGATTTCTTGACCTAAAGTGAATTCTTGTGATTCACCTTCAGTACGAAATTCCCTACAAACCGCGACCAGCTTCAACACCTGCTTTCACGAAATGGCCTGCTTCTGGCTTAGTTACACGACTTGCTTTTTAGAGCCAGTAGTAACTTGAATTGCAGAATAGCCATCGTTTTCAAGGGTTTTAACTTGAGTAACACGGTTGGCTTCGATTTCGATAACGGTAACTGGAATAGACACGCCGTCTTCAGTGAAAACGCGGGTCATACCAACTTTACGACCGATTAAACCAATCATTGTAATAACCTCTTAAAATTCCCAATTAACCTAGACTAATCTGAACGTCAACGCCAGCAGCTAGATCTAAACGCATTAATGCATCAACAGTTTTTTCTGTTGGTTCAACAATATCAACTAAACGTTTGTGAGTACGGATTTCATATTGGTCACGCGCATCTTTGTTAACGTGTGGAGAAATCAATACCGTGAAACGTTCTTTACGAGTTGGTAAAGGAATTGGACCACGAACTTGTGCACCAGTACGTTTAGCTGTTTCTACGATCTCCGCTGTTGATTGATCGAGTTAAACGATGATCAAATGCTTTTTAAGCGGATACGGATTCTTTGGTTCTGCATTAGACCAGAGCTCCAATTTTAAAAATTTAGCTAATAGAAAGACCAAACTAACACTTAGAGATAATCTACTAAGGTAGCTCAGCCACACATGTTATAGTTCCAAGATTAGGAACATTATACGCACTATCAAATCGATAGCGCCGTTTAGTAAATGATTACACTAAACGACTAAAAATGACTTGCCCTAAAAGGCTCACATCTAAAAGTGGGTAAACTATAGCATAAAAAGCCTTCTAAAAAGCAAGCCTTTTTATAAAAATTTATTGATTTCTTATTTATGAACTCTTTTTAAATAGATTAGACACATCCCCCAGTATTCATTATTACATCAAAACTTCATTTGAAGTTAATCAATAATTATTAAGATTATTCAATTTCGTAAGAAATTTATCATAACTTTTCGATCAAGTTCACAAATCGGAGATTTTATTGTTGAACATTCACAAATGTTTCAGTAATTATTGTACGCTAATTTATATCTACACCTATGAATAAAAAGGAAAATCCATATGAAATCTGTTAATGAGTTAAAAAGCTCCACTTTCTGCTATTTTTACTCCGCTAATTGGTGAGTTTAGAATAAAGACCTATTTTTCTTACTACGGAATCTTTAAAGATAAAATTATGCTTGCACTATACAAAGATGAACAACTTTATCTTCGTATAGCCAAAACAGAATTTTAGAAGAGATTAAATTACTACCAAATACATTGCTATTAGAAAGATCCAAATGTAGGCTAGCAACGAAATCCTTTTATAAGATACCTTCAGAATTTTTGGGAAAGCACTAATTTCGCACAATGGGTAAAAATATTATTCATCAAATACAGTCTGAACAATAAGCTATCTTAATCAAACAACGTTCATAAATTCGTTCATTACCTAATATGAATATCAATTTAGATGCTTAAACGGGTAGGTATTTGTTCTGTCGATGATTTAAGAAATACTGGTGAAATCGCAACTTTTATTAAACTAGTGAAATCGGTATTGATGGTTCTGATCAACTACTATTTAGACTACACGGCGCAATCCATTCTCAAAATATTTATTCTTTTTAGTCACGAGAAGAAAATGGCGCTTCTTCAGAAGCTAACCAAGCTTTCTATAAAGTAGGATTGCGCCATCGATTCAGGTTACCTAAAGTATAACCCTCTATCTTGATGAATAAAAAGCCCAATATGTATAAAAACAGATCAAATAAAACATCATTTTTGAAAAGTGTTTGACGAACCTAAACTTAATCGGCATAATGCGCCCCGTAAACGACGAGTTGCCTCGATAGCTCAGTCGGTAGAGCAGGGGATTGAAAATCCCCGTGTCGGTGGTTCGATTCCGCCTCGAGGCACCATCTTTTCCTCCTTAGTTCAGTCGGTAGAGACGGGTGGACTGTTAATCCATATGTCGCAGGTTCGAGTCCCGCAGGAGGAGCCATATTGATAGCCCTGATGAAATTTTTCATCAGGGTTTTTCTTTATAAAAATAAAAATTCTTATTCTTAAGCTTTTTAAATAAATACTTTTATTCTTATGAGGAAAAGGAGTATTATTAAGCAAAATAATAACAACAATGATTCCTCAAATATCATCCAATTCTTTTTGCGACATCGCGCCCACCGTGATGTCGCTTTTTCTATCTGTGAAGAATTCACGCCAAAGCCCCTGTTTTTCTGTATAATAACCGCATTCGACCGTCCTACAAGCGGTCATTATTTCCTATTTTTGCAAAAGAGTGCACTATGTTTGAAAATCTCTCCGATGAGACTATCTAAAAACCTTGCGACGAAACATTACCGGTAAAGGTCGTTTAACCGAAGATAATATTAAAGATACTTTGCGCGAAGTGCGGATGGCACTTTAGAAGCTGATGTTGCTTTACCTGTGGTTCGTGAGTTCATCGCACAAGTAAAGAGCGTGCGCTAGGCGAAGAAGTCAATAAAAAGCCTAACGCCAGGTCCAAGAGTTCTTACGTATTGTGCGCACCGAGCTTGAAAAAGCGATGGGTGAAACAAATGAAGAATTAAACCTTGCAGCCCAACCACCAGCAGTGATCTAATGGCAGGTTTACAAGGTGCGGTAGAACCACCTCTGTGGGCAAATTGGCAAAATTCTTAAAAGAACGTCATAAAAAGAAAGTATTAGTCGTTTCGGCTGACGTTTTACCGCCCTGCTGCGATTAAACAGCTTCACAACCCTAGCGGAAGCATTAAAAGTTGATTTTTCCCAACTGAAACTAGCCAAAAGCCGTTGATATTGCAGAGCTGCGCTTAAACACGCCAAACTTAACTTCTTTGATGTGTTAATTGTCGATACCGCAGGTCGTTTGCATGTTGACGGCGAAATGATGGAAGAAATTCAGAACATTCATGCGGTTCTAAAATCCAGTCGAAACGCTTTTCACTGTCGATGCGATGACCGGTCAAGATGCCGCAAATACTGCAAAAGCCTTTAACGAAGCATTACCCTTAACTGGGGTAATTTTAACCAAAGTTGATGGTGATGCGAGAGGTGGTGCAGCGTTATCTATTCGTCAAATTACAGGGAAACCGATTAAATTCCTTGGGGTAGGTGAAAAAACTGATGCCTTAGAGCCATTCCATCCAGACCGTATTGCCTCTCGCATTTTAGGCATGGGCGATGTCAGTCATTGATTGAACTTACAGCGCTCCGTTGACCAGAAAAAGCGGAAAAAGATGGCGCAGAAATTTAAAAAGGCGATGAATTTACCTTAGAAAGATTTCCGCGATCAGCTCATTGAAATAGAAAATGGGTGGCATGACTGTCGATGTTAGATAAATTGCCTGGTGCATTTACCAGAGCATGTATCAAGTTGACGACAAAATGTTCATTAAAATGGAAGCCATCATCAACTCCATGACATTAAAAGAACGTGCAAACCCAGAAATTATCAAAGGTTCGCGCCGCCGTCGTATTGCTCAAGGCTCAGGCACACAGTACAAGATGTCAATAAACTCCTCAAGCAATTCGATGAAATGCAACGTATGATGATGCGCAAAGGTGGCATGGCAAAAATGATGCGTGGTATGAAAGGCTTAATGGGCGGTGGTATGAATGCCCTTGGAGGACTTGGTGGTATGTTCGGTGGGCGCCGCTAACAACTGCTCTATCCGCATGAAAAACAGGACGCTTAGCGTCCTGTTTGTTTTTAAATATTAACTGAGAATTCCTAATAACCCGGTTGGCTTACCTTGCTCATCAACAGCAATCAATGAGTGAATATGTTTTTCTTTCATTAAATCTTCTGCTTTTGCAAGGAACATGGTTTCACTACGCGTTTTTCGGATTGCGGGTCATGATTTGTTCAGCTGTTTTACTTAAACTATCGCTACCAAACTGGGCTAATGCTCGGCGAATATCGCCATCTGTGATAATGCCAACTAATTGCTCATCTTGCATAATGACTGCCACGCCCATTCTGCCTTCATTCATTACCGATAAACAATCGCTAAAACTACTTTGTGGTTGCGCAATTGGTAATTTGCGATTCATCACATCTTGTACACGATTCAGTAATTTTCTACCTAAACTGCCACCTGGATGAAACGGGCAAAATCTTCTGGTTTGAACTCTCTTGCCTCAATCAATGCGATAGCTAATGCATCGCCTAATGCCATCAGTCACTAAAGTGGAAGTAGTTGGGGCTGAGATTATTGGGGCAAGCTTCTCGATCTACTTCAATATTCAAAATGAGATCCGCATGACGACCTAGTGTAGAAAATGGGTTTCCCGTCATCGCAATAATTTTGTTTCCAAAACTTTTCAAACTTGGAATCAAGCTTATTCATCATCCGTTTACTTCACTATTAGGGAATAAGGATAACCACATCAATCGGCTTGAGGCATACTAGATCGCCATGAAAGGCTTCGTTGGATGCAAGACTTGGTGTACCGGTAGAGGCGAGTGTCGCAACCATTTTTGCCGACCAAACCTGACTTACCAATCCCTGCAATGACGCACGTCCTCTACACTCGAGAATCATCTTCGCGCCTCATTAAATTCATCTGATAACCGCTGAGTTTAGCAAGTTAATCGCCTGTGCATAACGTGTTAAAGGTAGCCTTCGCTGGTTAAATAATTCATAATCGTCACATAAAAAGAAAGATTGAGCTCCATTATCGCATTATCCTCAAGCATTATGCAAAATAATCGCCCGATGCTTTTGGTATTGCAAAAGATTTGACCGCTTGTATGATTGCTGTTACTTTTTAACGCCTTTATTTTCTGTGGAATTATCATGACTCGAGATCAATCTTGTCCCGCCAGCAGGCTTTTGTGATCAGCACCTGCTTGCTGAACACTCGCAGACAACCCGCATTCTAACGCAGTTGCTAAAGGAAAATTTAGTCTTAAGGGCAACCTGAGTGATTACAAGTTGGGCGAAGGACATGTTCGTTTCTTTTTAATAACTCATGTTTTAAAAAAGCGTTACGATCTTCTGCACGAAGAGTGCTTGGCTCATGGTTTTCAAGTGCAATATTTTTGGTCTACTGAATTACGAACAAGCAGACTTGTGACTAGATTATCAACCTACTGAGAATGGCTTAAACTCAATCGGGAACGAGTGCTTTACGAATGCCCGCCAAGCGCGCTTTACGCCTCGAAAAGAAGCAATTTAGTGAAGATAAAAAGGCGAACTAATTGTTTCGCCATTTTCAAGATACATTACAGCAATAGGGCTGAACCCATTTAATAATATCAAGAAAATTTATTCTCTCCCGTTGCCACCATCGGTGTTTTTAGGCTCAATTTCGTTTCTTCCACCATCCACGCTTTTGTATTGCCTTTCGCAACCGCTAAATCATCACGCGCCTCGCGCAATGTTTCACATTGTGCTTTTGTTAGTGATTCAACTACGATTTGATCTCTGAATCCTTAAATTGATATTGCATATCCATTGATTTTTCATCATTTTTGGATAATTTTCACATATTGCTCGCCGATAATTTCTTCTAACGATAGAACAACACATATTGCGCATGAATATAAGCATCTTCTTTAGAGAAATGTTCTTTCTGAATACGCGTTAAATTCGGGTAAATACATTGTGCAGTTTGGTTACTCATCGCCACCCATTTTTAGAACATCTGTATCTGATAACACATAATCCGCATTCATAAATTCCTGAAAATGGCGTTTCTGGTGTCTAGAACCACACGCTGTAAGACCTAACGCACAAGCAACTAATAAATATCATTTTCATTTTCTTATTGTTTGTCAATGCTCGGCATTTTTATCACTTCCTATCACAATAAAAGCAACAAGCGGTCTAAATTTGCAAAGTTTTGCAGATTCAGACCGCTTATGATCTATACCCCAAAACCTGGACACTAATTTGAGGGTGCAGATTATGTCCTACCCTTATCAATTTCGTTTTGAAAATTATCAAACTCGTACTCGAACAGGATTATGGTATCCGTGAGGTGGCTAAACTCATAAAATTTCCCACGCTCTGTCATTTATTGGCTAAAAGCATTTTCGAGAAAGAGGGCTTGATGGCGTAAAAATCGCCTTATACAAACCTTCAAACACCGAAAAATAGTGAAGCCAAAGATGAAAAAAAGAAAGATATTGAAATTCCAGAAACCACAGACTTTTTCACTCAAAAGCGTTTAAAAAGCTGCAGCGAGCTCGCCTTGGCCCGAGCGGAGTTACCTAAAGGAGGGAGGCGCTCGACCGTCAAAAAACAACGACGAAAAAGAACATTGAAAAAACAAAAACCGAGATGGTTATCGCCCCTATGACGTTTAAATTACGCCAAATGGGTTTTAATTTGAATCATAAAACGGTGTTAAAGCTGATGAATGAGTTAGGTATTCATTCCATTTTACGCAAGAAAAAGACATGGAAAACGTGGAAAAAACATCGCATATTGCCCCGAATTTGCTGAATCGTGATTTTACAGCGACGACACTCAATCAAAAATGGGTAACGGATGTAACAGAATTTTCAGGTTGGGCAAGAAAAAGCTTTATTTTTTGACCGTTGATGGACTTGGCTAACCGAGATATTGTGCCTATAACTTTTGCGACACGCCCGAAGTTTTCATTGGTAAAAAGATATTAGAACAAGGGCTTAGTCGATTAAACCGACAGAATACCCGATTATTCATAGCGACCAAGGCGTATTGTATGGCTCGGCGGAATGGGTAAGAGATGTTGGAGGGTAAGGCGGTTCAAAGTATGAGCCGCCGAGGAAATTGCTACGATAATGCAGTGATTGAAAGTTTTTGCGATACTAAAATCAGAGTGCTTTTACTCTCGAACTTATCATTCAATTGCTGAATTACAGGCTGAAATTGAAGAATATTTAGTGTATTACAACCAAAAACGCATTAAACTTGCTTTCAAAGTTAGAGCCCAGTGCAATACCGAGCTCAATATTTAAGTTAACTAACCTGTCCAACTTTTGGGGGCAGATCATATTTTTATTTTATCGCTGCTATGAATAAACTTGCTTTTTCCTTTTCTTCTTACTTCATCAAATGTTTGGGCTGATGATATCGCTCAATCGCTCCAACAATCTAAACAGCAATTTGCTGATCTACAGAGCCAAAATCAACAACGTTGGTTAGAACAACATCAATTCCAATCTACTTCTCCAAGCGGTTGAAAATGGCGATTTCTCGCAAATTTGTTTTGAGATTATCAAGGTGTAAAATTTAAAGGAATAACGCTATTGATCAATGCCTTTTTGCGCCTAAATCGGGCGAAATGTTTGAATGAAGCTCGTCTTAATCAGCTGAGTCAACAACTTACTCAAGCCTATGTGAGAAAAGGCTACATTCACAACCCTTTTCAGTTTGAAGACGATCAATCAGGCGTTTTAACCCTGCACGTATTTGAGGGCAAAATTGCTGCTATAGAAAGCGATAACAAGCGGTTTAATTTAAGCCAAATTTTTGCCAAATGCGATAGGTAAACCACTGAAAGTGCAAGATCTTGACCAAACGCCCTGATCAAGCGAATCGCATCACGGGAAACAGCGTTTCTGTTGATGTTTGCCAGCTAAAAATGGCGAAAATTAAACTGAAATTTACGAACGAACCGACTTCTCGTTTCAATGGTTCAATTGGATTGGATAATTACGCGTCAAGAACCTACGATCGTTGGCAGGCACGTTCTTCTGTTAGTATTAGCAGCCCTTTTGGCTTATCAGATACGCTTTATCTAAGTGGTTCTCATACACTAAAATCTCGTCATCAATTTAGCCGCTCGGCATTGCTCTATTATTCCTTACCTTATGGTTATTGGACATTCAGTGGCTTTGCTTCTATTTCCCAATTTAAAACGCCGCTCTCACTTCAGACATTAAGCCTGCAACAAAAAGGGCAAACTCTCCAAACAGGATTAACCTGCAGATTATGTTTTTCCATCGTGGTTCTAACCATATTTCAACATTTTCAACGCAGATCGAGGAAATTAACAGCAAAAACCGACTGGATGATGTGATTTTAGATCTTCAAAGCCCTAAATTAACGAGCATTTCTATTGGGGCTAAATCATTTGCAGCTGTTTGAAAATGCTACCTTTGCTACAGATTTCCGCTATGAACAAGGGGCGAAACAAGGCAAAAATCAGCCAGAAGATCTTTTTAGCCGTTGGAATTTTGAGCTGAAATTTAACCGCTATCAATCAATTGGAGAGCAACTTTTCCGCCATTCTCACCAGCTTACAGCACAATATAGCCACGATTATTTGCCTTCGATTAAACAGGAAGATTTGACGGGGCGTTATCGCGTACGTGGCTTGAATGATTTAAGTTTGTCGGCAGAGAAAAATATTGTTTTACACAACGATATTGCGTGGGTAAAAGCAACCGAACTCGGTACATTTTTGCCTTACGTTGGCATTGATTTTTGGCGTACAAAAATCAACACAAGCGAATGCTCAGCGAGAACAAGCCTTGCTTATGCCGTTGGGTTGAATTGGGAGCAGAAAACCTTTCAAGCTAACCTTGAATGGGCAATGGGGCGATTGTTTTCGAAAACTGATGGTGTCAAACAAGAGCGATTAGTGTTGGGAAGCATCAGCTATAAATTCTAAGCTTATTACAATTACACTAATGCACTTGATTTTTACTCAATAAATTATGTGAAGCAGATCACATTTTACTCCATAAATGACTGGTCTAACCTGTTTTATTTTTGTTTTAATACGAGCATTTCTTGTTTAGTTATGTTCCATTTTACGAGGTACAAAATGTCTAAAACTTACTCTTTAAGCAAAATTTCGCTCGCCATTGCATTCAGCATTGCGGGGCAATCTGCTTTTGCAGAAGTAGTGCGGCAGATGCCAACACAAATTAGCAAAAACAAGGCATTGAAATTATCAATATCGCCAATCCAAGTGCCTGCGGGGTTGTCTGCATAACCGATATGATAAGTTTAACGTGAGATAAATCTGGTGCTGTGCTAAACAATGCTCGTCAAAATGGTAAATCTCAACTTTGCAGGCGATCTGAACGCCAACCCAAATCTCAAAACCCAATCACAAAGTGATTCTTAATGAAGTAGTGAGTCGCAACCCATCTAGTGCAGGTCAGCAAGAAATCTTTGGTGATAAAGCCGGATGTATGTGATGCAAACCCGAACGGCATTAGCGTGGAAGGAGGCGGTTTTTATTAATACGCCTCGTGCTTCGCTTGTGGTGAGATAAACCGCAAGTCGCAGAGGGTAAACTTAAAGGCTATGATGCAACAGGCGATAACGCGTTAAGCACCAGCGGCAAATTACCAGTTCTGGCGACATTGATTTAATCGCCCCGCAAGTGACCGTTGGCGGTCAAATTACCACCAGCGAAGGGGTGAATGTGATTACAGGCAAAAATAGAGGTGCACGTGAAGACAATGGCACGGCTTAAAATCACGACTACAGGCGTAAAGGTCAAGTACTCAGATGGCAAAAGTCGTGGGTAGTATTCAAGCGGGTAGAATTCGTATTCATTCAACTGATGATCGTGCGACTATACGCGCTCAAGCGGCTGATTTACAAGCAAAAAGTGGATATTACCGCAGGCAATACAAACTTAAACAGTAGAATTAGTCGTCATACAGATAGAGGTGAAAGCAAAAATCACACATCAAAATGGCGTACAAGCTCGTGAACATCAAAGTGGCTCAAGTGAAACTTACCAAGCAACGCGTATTCAAGCTGAACAATTTGATATGAATATCAGCGGTAATTTTGAATATCGTAGGTACAGATATTCAAGCCAAAAATAACAATATTCACGGTGGCAATGTACATTTGGGGCAGAAAACCGTAAATTTACATGAACACAGCAAAAACCAAAAGCAAAGGCAGTTGCATCGCAATGAACAGAGAGCAGCCGTGTTGAAACCACACCGCACTACGATTGCAGGCGATAGTGTAAACATTGAAGCAACCAAAGGTAAAGTGACCACAGAAGGTGCAAAAGTTTCTGCAAAAACGACCGCTATTTATGGCGAACAAGGCGTGAATTTACGTGGTGCAAAAGCACTACCACTCAAACGGCTCGTGCTGAATTTAAAAATGAAAACTGCACGTTTAAAAACAGGGTTTAAGCAGCCAAGATAGTGGCGTACAACACTACACTGCAACAGAATTAACAACCGAACAAGATCTTATTTTTGAGTGGTAAAGGCGATGTGCATTTAACAGGCGTAGTGTGGCGAAATATGGATGGTGTATTGCTCGCGAAAAACAGTGGTTCGCTCTCATTCGGTTCAAGAGAAATCTAGTGAAAGTTATAACCTCAGCGATGATATGCGTTTCTGGGGCGGTTTAGCTGGCTCGAAACCGTGGGCACAGGTAAAGTGCGGAAACCGTGCATGGAGCAGATGTTACTGCCCAGAAGGCGATGCGACTTTAGATGCAAACCGTGGTGTGCATATTTCAGGCAGCCGTGTCGTAACGGGTGGTAATGGCGTGGTAAAAGGCAATGCAGGTGCATTAGTTATTGATAGCACTCGAAAGCGAAAAACTACTGCAGTTGATTACGCTGCGTCAAGGTACAATTTTGATATCGCGAGCTCGCTCAAAGTAGCTATACACACCTCTACTGCAAAAAGGTTCAACCTTAAAATCAGAATCAAATCTCAACTTTCTACCAACAAAAACGTGAGCATTGTGGGCTCAACCAGTAGCAATCTGCAGAGTTGCTCGATATTGCAGCAAAAAGTGGTATTGAAGTGAAAGGTGCAGCTAACCACGTTCGTACGGAATCAAGTAAGGCTGGTTTTAGTTTCGCGGGCGGTTTTTGATAGCCTCAAAACATCATTCCAACACGGACATTTTAACTGCAAACCTCAGTATTGATAACAGCAAAGGCACGCCAAGCGTGGATTCAGATGTTGAAATCAGCAAAGAGAAAAGCAGATGCTGTAAATGCAGAAGGTAAATTCCACTTAGGCTGAAATGTTTACAACCACAGTCAAAATAGTCACGACGACAACATACAGGTTCAAGCGTAAAGGTAACGATGTAGCATTGAATGCAAAAACTGTGACTGTTTCAGGCAGTGAAGTGGCGGCAACTCACGGCAATTTAGTCATTAACGCAGATAAAATCACGACACAAGCGGCTCAAAATCAAAGCATTAACAACAGCGTGAAAAACGAAGTAAATGTTGGTTTGAGCGGCACCGTAACTCAGAACAAATTAAGTGCCACTTTAGGTGCTGGCGTAGCTCATTCCTTAAATTCAAGCGCTGGAAAACAAAGCCCAAGCAAGCAAAACTTTCAGCGGCAAATGATGTAAAACTTAATGCAAATCGCATTGAGCATCAAGGCAGCCAAGTGCAAGCAGGCGGAAATATCCAAGAAAATGCGAAAGAGGTACTTCACACGACGGCAAAAAATAGCACAAATAGCTTTGGCAATAATGTGAATGTTGATCTCACCGTATCTGCGAGCATTGATAAATCCAAAGCTTTCAGCGTGGAAGCGGAACTTGCTGCAAAAAGGTGGGCACGAAACCGCTTCAGCACAACGCATACCGCAACGCAGTTACAAGCGAGCAAAAATATCAGCGTGAATGCAAACCACATTCAAGATAATGCGACCCAATACAGCGCAGGAGAAACGGCACAATTTAATTCAAACAGCCATCAACTTGCAGCGGTTGCAAATAGTGTTGAGAAAAACAGCCTTTCAGCTGGGGGCGAGTGTGAGGCGTTTCCAGCAAATACCTCTGATTTCCAACGCTTTAACGTTGCAGCAAAAAGTAGGAGCAAATTACAACCAATCTGCTAGCCAAGAAAGCAATGCTGTGCAAGGCTCAATTAATGCGAGCGTGAACATTCACACAGGCAAATTTAATAGCCAGCAAATATTAACGCAAGTGAAAATGTGAATATTCAAGCTCAAAGTGCTCAATTCAGCCAAGCAACAAGCAGTAAAAACCCAATCAGGTGGTGGTTTTGAAGCGAAAGTAGGTGTTGGTGCAATGGTTGTGCCATCAGCAGGTGCAGCAGTTCCATCTATTGATTTAAGCCTTTCTGCAAATGGTAAAAACGGCAGCCAAAGCCAAGCGGTGACGAACACTATTGCGGGTAAAAAACGTAAATGTGCAAACACAAGGCGTATTGAACTTGCAAGGCACAAACGTGCAAGCGGTTGAAAATGCACAACTTTCTGGTAACCGAGTTAATATCACCGCAGGTAATAATGCTGTACAAAGCGTTGCAGCCACTGTTGCTACTGGCGTGAATATCGGAGCTAAAGTAGCAAATGCAGGCTTTAATGCAAATGTAGGCGTAAACACCGAAAAACAGCCAAACGCACACAGGCGTGGCAGTAAACGGTAAAAATGTGAGCATTCAAGCTCAAAACGGAGTGAATTTAAAAGGCGTGACCTCAACCTCTGAACAGCTCAATCTTAATGCAGGCAAAGGCAATTTAGCCTTAACGGCAGCAACAGATAGCGTGAACAAAACTGATGTTTCAGTAGGCTTAAAAACTAGGCGGTGGCGTGGCTGAACAAAAATGGGCTCCGTCTTCAGGTAGCGGCCATCTTGCTGTGAATGTGGTGCGTAATGAAACACATACCGAAACCACTCTCAACACCGATACAGCTAAAATCAATGCTGGTGGTGATGCGAAATTTATCGGTGGCTCTGTCAATGCTAACCACGCAAGCGGTACGATTTCAGGCGACTCTCACAGTGAGCAATTAGCCAATAAAGTCAATGAAGTAAGTGTAAGCCTTGCTGCGAATGGTAGTGGTAAACTTGCTGTGCCAACTACAGATAAGTGGGCAGAAAGCAGCAAAAATGACTGGAATAACGGTTCCATTGCAGGTGTGAAAGCGGATGCAAAATTAGAGGTTAACGCCAAACATCAGCAAAACGGCAACTAATGCTGGCGTGAATGCAACACAGGATACAGTTGTAGTCAAAGGTGTGAAATCTCGTACTGAGATGAAAAATCATCATAGTCGCCAAATACATTTTTAAAGCGGAAGCTACTACAGCGATACAAGTTGAAGCAAAAATTCCTGAAAAAGTAAGACAGGTAGTAAAACCAATACGTGCAGTAAATTTACAACTTATTAAAAATAATAAGGTAAATTATAAAGTACGTGTAAGAAACTAAAACCCATCAAGCAGTCAATTTTTGCAAATTTTTGCGAAGAATTGACCGCTTATTTCAATTATAAAAAGAGGATTCTTTATGAACAAATTAACTAAACTCTCATTAGCAGTCGTTATCGGTAGTTTAATGATGCCAGCATTTGCGTCTCAAAACTGAGCCTTACACTCAATCAGGCACTAACGCCCGTGAAATGTTGGTTGAACAACCCATTCACTGGATTTCAGTTGATCAAATTAAAAAGAATTAGAGGGCAAAGCACCGATTAATGTGAGCTGGACATTGACGACACCGTGTTATTTAGCAGCCTTGCTTCTACTACGGTCAGCAAAAAATACTCACCAGGCAAACAAGATTACTTAAAAATCAAGACTTCTGGAATGAAGTAAATGCAGGTGCGATAATTACTCAATTCAAAACAAATTGGTGCAGATTTAATCAAAATGCACCAAGAGCGTGGCGATCAGATTTACTTTTTATTACGGGTCGTACAGCAGGTAAAACCGATGGCGTAACCCTCTGTATTACAAGCATTTGATATTAAAAATATGCATCCAGTGGAATTTATGGGCGGTCGTGAACGTACAACAAAAATATAATAAAACCCCAGGTATTATTGCTCATAAAGTCACTATCCACTATGGCGACAGCGATGATGATATTTTAGCTGCGAAAGAAGCGGGTATTCGTGGTATTCGTCTAATGCGTGCAGCAAACTCAACTTACCAGCCAATGCCAACTTTAGGTGGCTATGGCGAAGAGGTTTTAATTAACTCAAGCTATTAAAATAGTTTTTGAATGATCTTAAAATAGGATAAAAATATGCTTATGTGGGCGGATTTCTATCCGCCTACTTTTCAAAAATTTTTGTGGCGTTTTTATGATGAACAGACGTCATTTTTATTCAAATTGGTGCGACCAGTCTTCTTGCATTAAGTGCAAACCGTTTTGCGATGGCAAAAGGAAAGAGCGATGTTGATCTACGCATTGTGGCAACAACAGATAACGGATGAACGGAATTTCAGGTTGAGAAAAGCTTTATTTTTCACTGCTGATGGACTTGGCTAACTGAGAAATTATTGCCTAGTAACTTTGCGACACGCCCCGAAGTTTTCATTGGTAAAAAGATGTTAGAACAAGGGCTTAGTCGGCTTAAACCGACAGAATGCCCGATTATTCACAGCGACCAAGGTGTATTGTATGGCTCAGCGGAATGGGTAAAGATGTTGGAGGGTAAAGCGGTGCAAAGTATGAGCCGCCGAGGAAATTGCTATGATAATGCGGTGATTGAAAGTTTTTTTGCGATACTAAAATCAGAGTGCTTTTACTCTCGAACTTATCATTCAATTGCTGAATTACAGGCTGAGGTGAAGAATATTTAGTGTATTACAACCAAAAACGAATTAAACTTTGCTTTAAAGGGATTGAGCCCAGTACAATACCGAGCTCAATACGTGTTAGCTAACCTGTCCAACTTTTTGATCATATCATTGCGATATTAGTTTAAATTACTGACCGTAATACGCATTAGCGCCGTGTTTACGTAAGTAGTGTTTGTCGAGTAATTCTTGTTGCATCGAACCAATGTTCGGACGAATTTGATGGCTGATGAAATTCATATATGCTACTTCTTCTAACACCACAGAATTATGCACAGCATCGAAGGCATCTTTACCCCAAGTAAATGGGCCATGAGAATGCACTCAATACACCCGGCACCTGATCTGGGCTAATACCACGAGTACGGAAAGTTTCACTACGACTTTTTCCTGTTTCAAGTTCGTATTCTCCAGCAATTTCTTCTGGTGTCATTCGGCGAGTGCAAGGAATTGAACCGTAGACGAAGTCACCTGAGTCGTGCCTAGCGCTCAACATCTTCGCCAGCTTGTGCCCAAGCTGTTGCATGGCGAGAATGCGTATGCACCACCCCCAATATTCGGGAATTGACGATAAAACTCTAGGTGCGTTGGCGTATCAGAAGACGGTTTTTGCTACCGTAAACACGGTTACCATTTAAACCACCAGCACAATATCTTCTACGGTCATGGTGTCATAATCCACACCTCGAAGGTTTGATCGCTACTAACCCTGTTTTCACGGTCAATTTTCGCCACATTTCCCATGTAAAAGTCACTAGCTTATATTTTGGTAACTCTAAATTTGCTTTTTAATACGCTCTCTTAATGCTTGAAGCGCTGGGGTTACATCGGTTAACTTGGCCATAGTTCAAAAGCCTCCTTCTTTCATTTTTGTTCAATCCAACGGCGCGCATTGATGATTTCAGCAATTGGCTCTTCCGCCTTTTCTGCTCCACATCTCAATTAAGAACGCCCCACGATAATTCAAAGCCGCCAACGTGTTAAAGCAAGCTGGGAAATCTACACATCCATCTACCAAACGGAACATCACGGAACTGACCTTTGCAAGTTTCTGTCACTTTGTAAGTATCTTTTAAGTGAATCGCAGAAATTTTTATTGATGCCTACTCTTAGCTCTTCTGCCACGTTATCATTCCATGCAGAAAGGTTGCCTAAATCTGGGTAAACAGTAAACCATGGCGAGTCGATAATTTCATCCATTTTCCAACGAGAAATTGAACTCATAAATTGAGTGTCCATAATCTCAACTGCAATGGTTACTTGATTACTTGCTGCTAATTCAACGGCCCATTCAAGACCTTCTTGAAAGCGAGTATGAATGTGCCTTCATCTTGTTCTTCGTAATACACATCATAGCCAGCAAGTTGAATTGTGCGAATACCGAGATCTACGGCTAATTGAATCGCTTTTTCCATAATCTTCATAAGCTTTTTGACGAGTTGCCTCATCACGGGAACCAAATGGAAAAACGGCGGTGGCCAGATAAAACACATCGAAGCGAATCGTTACGCCAGTATTGATGATAGCTTTCACCAATTTGACACGCTCTCTTGCTCCAGTCTAAACGAGCTAAGCGTTCATCAGTTTCATCAATGGAAATTTCCACAAAATCGAAACCGCAAGTTTTTGCAATCGAAAGTCTATCTTGCCAAGAAATGTTCTTCGGTAAGGCTTTTTCGTAAATACCTAGTTTGTGTTTTCTCATAACAACCCCTTTTGGCTATGTTGGTTATGCTTTTAGTAAAAATCTGCAAAATCCGACCGCTTACGCTAAAACCACTTCCAAGCCTTTTTCTTAATGCTTGGATAATTTCAGGATTGGCCTCTTTGCCAGTAATTAAAATATCAATCTCATCTAGCGAGCCAAACAACATGCCCACTTGTTTGCCTAATTTTGTGCTATCGACTAGCGCAATAAGCTTATCTGCTTTTTGTGCAAGTGGCTGCTCAGAGTTCGCAATGATATCATGTCATTCTTATATAAAACCAGCTGTGGTTAAGCCTTGCCACTGGTAACATGACATTCGCAAAATAGTTAATTTCATTTTGCGTATTTAATGAAAGAGTTACCCGTTTGCACGATTATATTGCCCACCCATAATCACTAAATTTTCATGACTATGTTGAATCAAATCATTTGCAAGCGGTAAGAAATTCGTGATGATGACAAATTCGGACCACTATAAACGGTTACCCAGCATTTGCATGGTTGAACCTGCAGTGAGAATAACGCTTTCACCATCATTACAATACTGGCTAGCAATCGTTGCAATGCGCTGTTTTTCGCTGGCATTATTGACAATCTGCCACACCGAAATTCACGCTTAAAGCTTCAGCCCCATTGCGGACTTTTTCTTAATCTGCCCTGCTCATTTAATTTATTGATGATCGCGACGTGCTGTTGCCGGCGAGATTTCTAATAAATCGATAACTCTCTGTTGTTGAAAGTATTTTTCTTTTCTTCTAACAACGAAAGCAAATTCTGATGTCGATACGTTTCGTTCATTGGTTATCCTTGTATATTGAGCATTAAATCAATGAACAACCACTCCTGCTAGAAAGAGGAGAGGGGATTTCGTGATGTACCCATTCTGAATATCCCCTAAGGTTAATTACAACATTGATTTAAATTGAATATTCGGCTCTTGTTCAAAGCAATCATCAAAACCACGAGGGGCATGATATTCGATTAAATCTTTATCGCGCGGATAAACATATTTACCGCCGACTCCCAAATGAATGGGTGGAATTTATATTGTAAACGGTCTTTACGCATACGCCACAAATCAATAATTTCTGCGTACTTGCCATAAAGTTCGTCCAAATGTCGTGGTGCACTGGAATAATCCCACTTTAGCACGTAAACATTCTGCCATGCGAAGTAGGTCGATTGAAGTCATTTTATCGGCAATCCCTTACTGCTTTTTCACTCGTAGTTATTTAATGCAACATCAATATCAAAACTCTTTTTACCATGTTTTGCAAATTGGATTGAATAGTGTGAGTCTGCACCATGATAAATAGTACCACCTGGTGTTTTTGAAAACATAGTTTACTGCTTTTGCGACCCATTTCTTCATCAGATGGACATAATCCTTTTACCTCGCCACCTTGTTCTTCCGCACCTTCTACTGGTAGGTTATTAAACAAGTACGGTCGAATGAATCTAATGCGTGAAATTTCAACGTCTTTAATCTTTACTACATCGCCAGGTTTTACAACAATAATACGCTCTTCTGGCACACCCATTTTTCCATAACTCAGCACAGTGCCAAGGACCAACGAATTTTGACATGATCTAATTTAGGTTGTTGATAATTGCTGCCACATTCACACTCAATGTGATCGCTGCGATAGTGAGAAGCTAAAATGAAATCTCACCTCGTTAATCGCAATGGGTCTAATACCATTGGTTGCGCACGTAAAGTTAGGTTGTAATTTACGAACGACCCGCCATATTTGCCATTTTGAAGCGATCATGAACCATATCTTTTACTTTTTGGTTGATTTACCACGGCTACACCATAAGTCCATGCAAATGTTTGCACCTGCCGGGGTTTAATCCACGCACTACGCAGCCTAACCACCACATTGCGAAGTTGCCTCTCTGGCACGACTTCTTCTTCAATCCCTTCGTTTAACCACGTTCTCATTCTGGGAAAGTTGAAAGAAATCCAGCTCTCACGGGCGATTTCGTATTGACTTTAGCCATAATACTGCTCCTCACTTTTAGTCAGCAAAGATAAATTATTTAATCACAAATAATCATAAATAATCATATGTAAAATGATTTTTCACGGTTTTGTGATCAGATCTAGTTTTTGAGCAAATATACTCATGTAAGCACTATTTTTCATTTTAAGCAAAATTCGCATATATATAAATTCCTGTGCTTTTGCAATTTCCTCAAAATCTGACAATCAAGGCTTGAAAAATAAATGTGATCTAACTTCACAAATAATCAAAAACAATCTTTGTTATTCATAGACGATTATTGTCAGCCGATACATCCACTACGAATAGACTATCCTAACTAAACAACATGTCTTGTATGATTAAACTTGATTACAAACACAACAGGTACTCTTATGGAAATGCTAGCGATATCTTTGGTCTAAAGATCAGGTGTTAAATAAAGCGCCATTCTGCATTGGTATTGCATGCCTGCTTGGGCTACATTCTCTTAAAAGGAGATTCCACCACCATTATTAAAGAGCACAACCATTAAAAGTCCATCGCGTGGTTTTAGTGACATTGTACAAGTTACGTGGTTCTGGTTTCTTAGTGCACCAACTTTAAGTCGTAGTTGATAAGCAGGCTTATCTAAATTCCAATCTCATCTTACTGGTGCAGTTACTCGACCATCATACTCAGTATGCAGCTCACCATCCAAACCATGGCAGACAATTATGCGTGGTGGGTTATTCAGTCGTCGGTGCATTATTCTTAAATATCTATCTTTAGTTGTATTTTAGAAGAATCGCTGAAATTCGCGACATTATGCTGGATCACTGGGCATGCTTATGTCTGCAACAAGCAGGTTTGAAGTGGAAGCCGGTGTTCCGCGCTGTCATTGCGTGCGTCGTAATGTGGGGAAAGCTCCGCCGTCATTATGTTCTCAGTGTCATGGCACTTTGCCGGGCGATTTCTTCTAACATTGCGTATAAACCAACCCACCTGTGCGGGCGGAGCGCATTGGTGCTCTATCGATGCGTACCGCAACAAATAAAATTGCGTCTTTGGATTGCAACAAAATTAGCAATCTCAAAACTTGAGATAAAAATGACCTCTGATCGATCACATGCAAATTGCCAAAATGGTTTGGCATATTTTCCATGATGACAGTATTTCAGCCACTGCATTAGCGATGACCCTTTCTTTGGTCATTCTCCTTTCTCTTTCCGGTTTAGATAACCTTCAACAAATGGCAGCTAAAACGCACTGGTCTCATTTGTCGATCTTAGAAGCGGGCTTAAAATTTGCGGTTGCAGTTCACATCGTCGCCGGCGTACGTGGGTTCGTTGCGGAATTATCTTGAAGCTTTCAGCGGATTTCCTCTCAGAACGCTTAATTCTGAACTCCTGTACCGGCAATTGACTGTGCAGCAATATGCCTTCTCACTCAAATGCGATGGTATTCGGTTTCATGGGGTGCAATCGTCCAATTCAAGTTGCAGTAGGTTTATTACTCAGGCTTTAGGCGCTCAATTCTTATCATTCCTGGCTTTCCTCCCAATAAAACGCTCTTCCTCTAACGCCACTATCAGGGTGCGCAAACCAATTCGGTGGCTGGAAAGCGCAAATGAAAATCTGTTTCCGTGATGGGTATTATTGAAGTATTAGGCTCAGCATGGGTGTCCAAATGCTTGCAAGCCAGATACAACCTTCAACGGCTGGATGTATGGCTGACTCGGGCGTTATTTCTTCCACCATGCTTACAAGGTATCATCAGCGTACCCAGTGCTTCTTCGTTGTTGTGGCATTGGCGCTGCGTGCAGTGTTCTTCGCATCTCGCCAATTACGTGCAGAAGAAGCTGAAGCAAAAGCGAAAGGTTTAACACTTGAACAATTAGATGGCTACGGTTTTGAGCCAAGCTCCAAGAGAGCCCGGAACAAGCAGTCATAGAAAAATGCTGAAAAATGTTGCAAAATGATGCGCACGCAAACGTGGAAACCCGTGTCGTATCTTGAGCAGTGCTATGTATGTGCTCTGGCCAAGGATCATCATCAATGATGATGAAGATGAAAAATCAAAGCAATACCTTGATAAACGCAGTATTCCAAACAGCACGACTCTTGTGCCGTGACCGACCATAAAGGCAAGCATCAGGTGTAGACATCATCGTATGCTCAAACACGCTACAAGAGAAGTACGTTCAAGAAGGCAACGTTTCTGTACTGAGCGTACAAAATATGCTAAATCCAAACACCTTCGGGCGAAGAACTCTTAGCACTCATGCCAAAAATATCAATAAACGATTGTTCTGAGCAAACAATCCCTCCAATATCATTTGGGCGGAAATGCCATTCCGCTCCTATCAAAAATCAAATATAGGACAACCAAAATGTTAAAAGAATCCTTATCGAGCAACTCACCCAACTCAACCAAAAAGGTTTCTAACTGGAAAGAAGCCAATAAACCCCGGTGCCAGGTCATATTAATCAGGTATGGTGCTATTGAGCCCGCTATGACCACCAGCTAATTGTTGGTAGTATTGGCATCAAATGGGCATATATCATTCTAGCATCTTTCAGGTTTAGCTATGCCCCACGCACGCCAGAAGAAGCGTGATTAAAAACTTCTTTTGCATTAGTGACGCTTGACGAACCCGTTTATTTTGATGGCCGAAGATGAAGGTGTTTCAGTGCTTATCACACTGGCAGGAAGCGACTCCGATAAACATATGGAAGTGGTTAACGGAAATCGCTTTCACATTAGATGATGAAAGAAAGCGACACCGGCGTAAACTTAGACAGTGCTTGCTTGTAAAACGCCTGAGGGCGTTTATGCCGCGATCGATGCCGCATCAGTCGTCATGTAGAATCTCCCCTATCATTTATTTAAAAGGAACAATATATGTCTAGTATCGCTTCTCCAAATTGCACCCTGATCTCATTAAGCCTTTGAGCGGTTGTGCACGATGCTGCAACAAGTCGTGAAAGCGTGAGTTGATACATCGAATGCGGCACCATTTTTAGCATGTGCGCAGAAAGTGCATGAAAAGCCGTTTCCACTTTGCGCGCACTTTCATCCAAACCCAGCATTATCGTATTGATCGGAAAAACCACCGATGGTGGCAGCAATTCTGCACTGGCATTTGAAGCCGGCGGTGCAGACTGGTTAACTGTTTCTGCAGCAGCACGCGGCAACGAAAGCAGCATGTAAAAAGTAGCTGATGATTTCCAATGCAGCTGCACCCAGATCTGACGCAGTGAGAGAGATCTTCAAAACCTGAAATCTCACGGTAACTGGACGGTACGGAAAAGATGCTCAAAGAGTGGGTGGATTTAGGGTGTAAAACAAGCACTACCGCCCGCTCACGTGGATGCTGAATTAGCAGGAAAAGGCTGGACGGCAGAAGACATTGAGTTAATGAAACAACCTTTCTGCCAAAGGCCTAAGAGCTTTTCTATTACTGGCGGTGAGATCGTTCCAGAAGAAATCCACTTGTTAGCACAGTGAAAATGCCAAAGCTTTCATCGCAGGCCGCGCATTAGTCGGTGAAAAGAGCAAACAAACTACGCTGAAGCAATCAGTTCTTTCAGAAATTGACAAATACTAAGGCATAATCGCAAAGTCTCAATAGATACACAAGCGGTCATTTTCTCTTGACACTGCAAATCGTCTTGGATGACCGTACATTTACTTTAAGCAACAAACGTGGTTACTCTGCTGTCACAGATTTTGCTAAGAAAGTTACGCGGCCGATCCACGTCTGTGCCTTTGATGAGCGCTACATGGTAAGAAAGCGAGTTGTAAATAGCTGCGCAGAAAATTGGGAAGCAGTAACTTCATCGACTCTCAGGAACACCATAGGGTTTTATAGCCAATCCCGCATCGTCGTGCAGCAAAGATAAATAAATTGACCACCGCGCTTTCACTTCTTCAATGTTAGATCAGCCTTTTCAAGTAACGCTTTTCAGGTAGCCACAACACGACCGGCTCTCGCTGTCGATCAATGCTAGCTGGGCCATGTTTAGGATCACCAGCAGCATATGCTTCTGCATGAATGTAAAGAGATCTCTTTGATGGTGCAATGCGTGATTCCGCCATCGCACTGATAGAACTCGCCACGACCTAAGAGCCATAGGCTGTGCTGTTTGTCAGCAAAGTCTTCACAGAGAGAGTCAACTCTCTTTTCGCCCAGGTTAATGCCATTTCAATTTTCGTGCAGGTAAAGCGTTGTAACGCATGAACAATCATCCGCTTGCTGCCTTTCACCCATATTACCTAAACGAGCCTAATGCCGCAGTTAAAAGCAATAAGCAAAGTTAACACTGTGTTGTGAAAGCTTTCGTTGATGCAACACCGACTTCTGACTCCCGGCTTATCATGAATGCGAAATCTGATTCAGCTTGAACAAGTGATGATGTACGCCACTGTTACAAATAGTCATTGCTGCCATAAAGCCCGCTTCTTTCGCTAAACCACCGTAATGCAGCTAGTGTGTATCTGCCGTTTCGCCTGATTGTGAAATAGTCACCAATAAACTAGTTTTGGACGAGTCACAAATTTACGATAATCGAATCTGAGGCACTTTCGACATCACACGCAACACCCGCAAAGATTCCTAACCAGTATGAGCCACATACCCGGCATTATATGAAGTACCACATGCTACGCTCTGAAATATGTTGTACTTTCGATAAAATTTCTGCAGCATTCGGTGCAATTGAATCTAAGCTAACTTTACCATCTTTTGATACGACCATCTAAGGTGTTCATAATTGCAACTGGCTGTTCAAAAATCTCTTTTTGCATATAGTGGCGATATTGGCCTTTATCTGCCGCATCTTGCTCAAAGTTACCTTCGTGAATTTCACGCTCAACTTTGTTGCCTTCACTATCATAAATATCAACTGTGGTACGGGTATTTCCGCAACATCGCCTTCTTCTAAAGTCAAAGCAAATTTACGGGTTGCGCTTAATCAGCGCCAGTGGGTCAGAAGCCGAAGTTTTTCACTAATACCATAACCAATCACTAATGGTGAACCTGAACGTGCCACGATTAAATGTTCTGGCTCTTCTTCATTTTATACTACTGTACCGTAAGCACCACACGTAATTGTTTTGCAGCTTTTCTTGCCGCGTGTCGACTAAACTTGTTTGAAGTACTGAATTCCATTCCACTAAATGAGCAACACTTCGGTATCTGTTTGTGATTGGAAAACATAACCACGTGCGTAATTCACTACGCAATTTCTTTCGTAATTTTCACACTGCCGCGGCGCACCACCGCACTGCCCGAACGATGCGGATGCGCGTTAATTTCTGATGGTTCAGCCGCTGTGTCTGCGCGCAACAGTGTGCGCAATCCCGTACCACCCAATAATGGCGTTTAGCTTCAGTCGCCGATCTAACGCTTTTACTTTACCCACATCGGCGTAAGAGATTTGCATATGGCGTTTATCTGCGCACACTGCCACACCTGCTGGAGTCATAACCGCGGGTATTCTAAACGACGTAAACCATCTACTAAAATTGCTGCCACATCACGTTGTGCTACCGCAACCGACAATTCCACACATAATTTTAGCCCTAATTTGTTTTGTTAATTTAGAAATTTTATTTTGCAAATTCGTTTCTTTTAATCTGCACAATCACCAGCTGCGCCATTTTCTCAATAGCAACTTTCGTTTCGAAACTTATTTGCTTATCACGTGATGACTTTGTCAATTTTGTCCCAATCCAGTTCCACATTTGGCATTTTGCGCCCAATGAGACCCACGACTTACAATCACTTCTCGACCAACTTCCGCCATCACGCGACTTAAGCCAGCTAATCTTGCATTAAAAGTTGTTGTACCTCGCTCAAATCAAAGACCGTCTGCACCACGTAAACAGCTGGCTTCAAAATCACAAGCCCTCGCTAAAGTATTTTCAGCGACTACCTTGAAAGATTCGGAACGCGCATCTCCAAGTTCCGCCTGTCAGCAATCACACACGGTAGGCTCACACCTAATCGTTGTCGCTCGAAAGCTAAAGAGAGCGAATTAGTCATACAATCCAATCCGCTCTGATTTAAACTCTTAACTAAAAGCTGTTGTGCGTAACCACTCATCAATAATGATTCGATTATGCTCACTGGATACAATCACGCGCAGCTTTAGCGATACGCAATTTTTGTTGAAAGCTGTACGATCGCTTTCTTCTTCCATCAATTCAGAAGGAATTTTGGTCGACGCCATAACGATTTCGCCATACCGCTCTTCCAAAGGCGGTTAAATCTTTTCGAATGGTGCGAACTTTTCGAGTTTCAAACAAGAGAGCGAGTTGCTCAACCTCTGACTTCTCCTTGCTCTTTGCACCATTGTTGTACGTCATTTGACGGCGCTGTTGAGTGTTTCTTTTCGACATACGCATCTCTTCGGAATTAAGTTTCGATTCAAAACTTTGCAGAGTGCCAGCTAGAAATTTTGACCGCTTGGTGCAAAGATTTGTTATGCGATCAAACAAAAAGCGATCACCGACGGCTTTAAACAAATGATGATTATTTTGCTTTCGCTGCAATGACCCTGTTTCACCCAATGCTGCACCAGCAAGTGCTGGCGGTTGTTGAACCACCAATCACGTTGCCACGCAACATCACCACCGACAGCTGCAACGATAGCAGTATATGTAGAGCGGCTCATATTCCGCTACAAGCAGCTAAAGTAGTGGCTAAAGTCGATGGCTACGCAAATACTTTAAACATTGATTTCACGCGTTTTCTCCGCACTCAAAGAAATGGCTTTTATAAAGAATCATGTGGATCAAGGATTTACCCCAAGAGCCAAGCTATATGCAAAATGGTTCCTTGAGCCCTTTAATTGCCTATTTTCAAACAAAGCGCACCATAACTTATAGTGCGCTTGGTTCTGGAACAGTTATTCTTTGTTTTTAGCTGTTTTTTCAATTTTGGCTGCGAGTCTTGGGGCGTTTTTATCCTCCGCAGCTTTTGTTGAAGCTCTTTAGCGGTGCTTTTCTTTTGCAGCAGGTTTCTTTTCTTCCCTCGAACATCAATTTGCGTTTGTAACGTTAATGTAACACCCGCTTGTCTGTAGCCCATTGTTGTACGTTTAAGTAATTCAATGTCCCATCGGGCGAGGATCACCTGTAAATAGTTTTTGTGTTATTTAATAATATGACGATGGAAGTGCTAAACGCTCACTGCGGTTTTCAAGCCAAACGAATCGCGCATTCAACATATTCATCTGCTGTATTCTTCTGCAATCAACCATTCTGCGCCAGACGTTTAACAACCTTCATCAATATGTTCGTGCACTGCACCTGTTTTACAGACACCAACTAAACCTATATGTGTAACCATACTGGTCAATGCCATTGGTATTACCAATGGAAATGGATTAACCATCATATCGCAATTGGTTAATACACTTAAATATTGAGCATATGGTGGTGTGTGTGGATGCAGTCGCATCTTCCCCTAAATATGATTTAATTAAAACGCTCAAGGCGTAGTAAACCATGTGATTGTCCCATGCAAATGGAAATGCACTTTACGTTAGCACGATCACGGATTGCTTTTACCGCCGTCAAGAAATGTGGATTTAACTTCATTGTTGGTTAGCAGCAATGTCGGCTTGACGACTTCCGGCTTCTTCCGTAATTTATAATCTACTTTTTTCAGGGGCTTCTGATGATGGTACAAGGAAAGTGCATCTTCTAAAACGAATCAATTTTTTTTGCTAAAGCACTCTTCTGAGCCAATATACCCATCTTTCAATGACATATTCAATGAAATCAGAGTGAGTCGTCGCTGAAGCACTCAATGCAATCACTTGTACTGGCGCGCACGAGTATTGCCTGCAAAGATCAGCACAACTAATCCTCAATACTTGGCATATAGAATACCGTTTTGATGTTTCGCTAGACGGTCGAATAACCAAACGCTCAAAACAGAGGCTCTCATCAACCAATTCAAAAGTCATCAAAACATCACGGCCTGCTTGATCAACCGCATGATTACCTAAAAACCAATAATATGAAAATGTTTCACGCAGCAATCATTGAAGCGAGTGTGTGCGGTAACAGAATGTAGAAGAAATGAAATGCTCTAATAAAACCACCACCATAATCCGGCTTACTTCACGCATAACCAATATTGTTAATTTCACGATCTTTAAAAGCCACCACAGCAATCAAATGACGACGCGGTCATTTTATTAATGCTTTTTCACCCAATGTTTGCTGCTCGCCATCATAACTACAATGCATACACATCGGCGCCATTAATCGCGCTTGGTAAATTATTGAGATTTTTCAAACGCGAGTTTTCTGGAACCACCGTAATAACGTACCGTGCCATTAAAGGCTTTGAGTAGCAATAAAGCGTGGAGACTGTAATGCAAAAAGCAGCAGAACCTGCTACTTTGGATTAAGTTGCCATACTTAAATTCATTGATATTAGATTCAGTAAATAAAGTACAATAGAATTTACACCTATCTTGTGTATTGCTTAAACGAAAATCCATAAATTATATGGGTTTCATTCTGTTTAATCGCTACTAGAATATGATCTGGCATTAATATATGTAGCATGCAAAAATCATGGATAAACTTAAATCATGAAGCGTGAAGAAAGTTTGCGCACCTGACTTCAGATAAAGATAAAGCAGGGCCTTTAAATAACTCGGTAATAGCATTTGCCATACGCGTTGCAAACAAATATGCTTTTCCTTAATATTTCATCTACGTTTAATTGCTCAGAAATCACATTAACATCATGAACTTCTGGGAACAGCTTCCACTTTTTGCGCAAGATATCTAATAACCCAACACAAGCAGCCTCTGATATTTTTCTCACTAACTGCTTTTTTCAAATGTCATTACACTTGGCACTTTTTAGTATGCTCACTAAATTTTGTGCTGTTTCGTTGATTGTTTTGCTCAACATTGTTCATCCCCTTCTTAAATAAACCATAACAAGTTCTGGCCTATTCATCTGCTTCTGGCGTAATTTTCACTGAATGACATCTCCAACCCACATCTCTGAGAGATTATCAACATAAACCGCACCATCAATTTCTGAGCATCCGCTATTGAGCGGCCAATAACTTTCATCAATTTCCCCATCGACAAATTCTTACCGATTTTGCTGTAATCGTGCACCAGAAATTTCTTGTTGAAGTTGCATAAAAGCGATGGAAGCGTACCCTCTTTTATCTCTTCTGGCATCTCGGTCTGCCATTTCGTTGCAGGCGCACCTTCTGTGTAGTTCAAATTCTTAAAACACCCTACCACGATCCAACTTCGCGCTTTCAAGAAAATCCACATAACATCGAAAATCTTCTCTGTTTCTCGCGAAGCTCTGTCAGATAAAAGCGTTTCGAACGTGCATGTTAATTCAGGGCAAACTCACGCTGATAATGCGCCCAGAAAACTCTCTCACCGAGCCTGGGCGTTTCACTGCTTTTTAAGATTTTTGACTTGCGCTGAAGCGCAGGATATCCAACATGGCAAAATGTACTGCCCTTGCGCCATCAGTGGAATTAAATCATCAACGTGCATAAGGATGACACATGCAAACGAATCCAAAATGCCTCAGCGCCCAATTTTTCTGCATAGGGTCATTAGTAACCATTTTTAATCGGCATCCCATTCCAGAACACCGTTTTACTGCCTGACTCTTTACGTTTCAAGTCCATTGAATAGGCAGATGTGTCTTGCGAAACCACTAAAAGCTCTTTAACACCAGCATCGACTAAACGTTTTGCTTCATCAAGTACTTGTACTGATCGAACGGCTTTTCAAATTACCACGCATTGATGGAATAATACAGAAGGTACAACGCGTATCACAGCCTTCTGAAATTTTCAAATAAGCGTAATGTTTTGGTGTTAATTTTACGCCTTGTTTCGGCACCAAATTCACATAGGGATTATATTCTGGCTTAGGTACATATTTATGCACATGCGCCATCACGGCTTTATAATCTGTGTGTGGGCCAGTAATTTCCAATACTTTTGAGAATCACGAATTTGGTTTTCTTTTGCCCCAAACAACCGGTTACAATCACTTTGTCCGTTAGCATCTAACGCCCTGCTACCAATGGTTTCTAATGATTCTGCACTGCGCTATCAATAAAGCCACAAGTATTCACAATAACTCAAATCAGCATCCCTCTATAACTTGGGATGATATTATACCCGTCTCGCACGCAGCCTAGTTAAAAATACGTCCCAGAATCAACAAGGTTTTTCGGGCAACCCAGACTAATAAAACCAATATTTACGAAGCTGTCATAAAATATCTCAGAAATCACTCAATAGAAAAACGCTCAGAAACTGAGGTGTTATAATGCCGAATTTTTACAGAATTCGGCATCAATAAGCGATAACAAGCGGTTAATTTCAAAGATTTGTAAATTTATCTCGAATCAACCCAATTTATTTTAACATACTCAACATAAACTTTCTGAAGATTGCTTGTGGCTAACGGTAAAATTCATCAAATGAGAGATGTGAAGTTTTATCTGCCACATCAGAAACTGCACGCACTAACAAACGGCACATCAAAAGCATGACAAACTTGGAGCAATTGCCTGCCGCATTTCCACTGTCATCGCCATAACAGCAGGGAAGTTTGCGCCGACTTTTGAAATCGCTTCATTACCGTCAGCTACGTCACACTTCCACTCGCAATCGTCAAGCCAGATTCTGCATGCGAGCCTAATTTTCTCGCTTCTGCTGCGCTAACATCAATAATTGTTCGCCGGAACAAATGCGCCGCTGGATTGGCTGGAAGCTGGACCAACTTCATAACGCAAATGCGGTTACATCTACATCATGATGGCGAAACCTCGGTTGAAACAATCAAATCACCCACATTTAAATCTCAGGGCTAATCCGCCAGCAGACCCGGTGTTAATAGACGACATCTGGTTGAAATAATATTTCAATACGATAATGTTAAAATCACTCGCTGCAGCAACTTTTCTTCCAATACCCGATTGTGTATAATGCAGACATCTTTTGTTATTAATTTTGCCTTCATAAATCTTACAGCCAGCAATTTCTCGTCACTTTAGGTTCCATCATCAGTTGGCTTGAATTTCAACTTCTGTGCCATTGCAACCAATAATTCCAATTTTCATTATTTTATCCTCTCTGCTATTGTTTCTCTATGTCGGCGCGGAGGCGTTTCTTCAAGCTTGAAGCAACATTACTTACCGCCAGCCCTTTAAACTTTTCAGCGAAATGACGCATCCGCTAATCTGCAATTTGTCTAATCGCAAAATTGTTGGTCAACTAAAAAGCTCGTTTAATTCCTCAATCGTTTGCTCTCAAAGGCGACTTTCTCATCTCTAATTCAGCAATTCTACTTACACAATTCTTGCATTTTTCATAAAAGGTTGTCTTGGGCGAAAAGACACCTTTACCCCTATATCAAGATGCTGACAGCGTTTTATAAGGAAACCCTTTGCGTTAAAAACCAAACAAACCTTTGACCGCGCTTACTTTTAGGTACATTATTAAGTAGCGGCGCAATGGCGCGGCAGAAAAAGCTGGACAAACAATTTAATGATGATCATCATCTTACGCAGTGGTGGCGTATTGACGGGTAAAATATTGAAGGTGTCATGGACGGCCACAAAAGAAAGCTTTCACCCACAACCAAGACAGACTTTAGATGGCGTGTAAAAGCTGACACGCTGACCGGTAAATTAACCGGATGAAGATTTACAAAAACAATTAAAATCGCTAGATACTCTACCTTTCAGCTCTCAAGAAGAAAAGATTTTAGCTGATAAAGGCACCATTGCTGAAGCTGGCGATCACGTCATGCAGATGCCAAGCCAAAAAGATGGCGTGGAAGAAAACTGCTAACGGTGTACTTTTACAAAATCGAGCTTTAGGCGAAGGCAGTTTCAACTTTAAGTGATACCGTGCAGCACACCATTGGGCAAAGGCACCTTGTAGAGTTGGTTCGTGTTTTGATAGTTCATACGATCGTGGCCAACCCATTGAAAGCGAAATTAGCTGACAACCTCATCCAGCAGCATGGAAAAGCGATTCCAATGTTGGAGGCGGAAAATGCAATCGTCAGCCACCTGAACACAGGTTATGGCAAGCCGCGCAGCTGTGGATTCCACCACTCAATCCTTAGTGTTTCGGATATCGAATTGTTAGATTTGCCATGACGCTAAATAATCACGAACTAGATAACAAGCGGTCAGATTTTTGCAAAAGTTTTTGCAAATCTCCGACCGCCTGCTTTTTATCCAATATGACAAAATTTATTGCTTTTAGTGGAAGAAGATCACGCTATCCTTGCCTCTTACTTCTCTTCCGATTGCAGACGGAATCTGCCGCGCACTGCTTAAAGTAGCGGCGTCAGTTGTTTTGGCACTCTTTAGAGTTTTTAGAAAATTCCGCAAATTTATGTGGTAAATGGGCAAACAGTGACCGAAAAATCAGGTTCCCCTCAACTGATCACGCTGCCATATCTACCGCAGCACCAGTGCGCACCGATAGTGTAAGCCAACCTATTTTTATTCGCACCGCAAACGGCGAGCCACTGATGAAATCCAAGCTACCATCGCACCCAAACAGCAAACAACACGTGATTGGTTTTTATGCCTGAATATGAATTTGCAAATGTGCCGGCAGTCCAATTTCTCTTAGCGCATTTATGCCAAGTATTCATGGCGAAGCAGAAACTCAACACAAGTTTTGCGGCTCAGTAGAAGAATTGGTCGCGCAAACCATTGAAAATAGCATCATTGAAGCTAATGAACGATCGCCGTATCGCTGTCCACACATAACAAAACCGCCAAATTGTGGTGTCACTATTTGAAAAAGCATTTTCGACATTAAAGAAAGGATCAATCAAGTCGCCGAACGGTAGGTTAAACATCGCGCCATACGGTTTATATCTCTACATATCTGACAAATCAAGCAAGGGAAGAGCGATGATTAGTGTTTTGTAGCTATAAAATCACCTATTAACAGCCAAGCCGCAACACTTGCATTCTTCAGGATGGCTTGGAAGCCTTGTTAGCCAAAGGGCATCAAATCTGGCAGGTGTGCTCTTTCAAGACGCGAGCCACGGCAATGCTTTAGTTTCTCCCAGGCATGATGAAATTAACTTAGTTGAACATTGGCAAAATTTAGCAAAATTGCCACCGCTTGTCTTTGCACCTCTTGTATTGCGGCTGCCCAACGTCGAGGCAGCGCAGTCGATGAAAAACATAGCGCGAACAAACCGCCGGATCTTGCCGAAGGTTTTGTAAGCTTGCGGGTCAGACAGCACTTTTCCCAAGCCGAGACAACTCGCTGAAAGACTACTGACTTTTTAAATATGTAAAATATCAATCCTGCATTTTTATTTACTCAACTCCATGTTGCCAGCAGCAAACCAGCCGTGAAGGCTTAGGACGCGCTGCTCGCGCCGCCACAGTGCATTTTGTGATGAAGACGACATCCTCGTCTCTAGATGACGGTGTATTTAATTCTGTTAGAAGCGAGCCACTCCAGCGGACATCTGCAGAAAACCATCTCTGCCACATTCAAACTAAGCTCGAACTTTTATGAATTAAATGAATGCTATGTCTCGCCAAGAATCCGTCAAAGAACGCGGCCAGAGCTCAACATTTTCACCTCTAAACATGCAAATCTCGCAACCACGCGCTGAATTGCTGATTGAAAACTTAAAAGTGCCGCAAAGTGTTGACTTTCTAGAGGGATAAACCATGCTTATACTTTTTCCAAGGCCAATTACGTGATTCAGCTTTGGCTAACTCGCAACGCTCGCACAATTTGAAGAAATGAGGCCGTATTATGGCAAGATGCGTGTTACAAGCGGTCATGCTGAAGAATGTTTTGCAAATGTCCGCACTTTATGTTTTAAGAGTAAAGATCCTGCAATGCCTCGCGGATTAACAGATATGAACACATTCCTGAAGTTGAACTTCATGAAGTAGTGTACACTCACTGAGTACTATTTTCCCTCAGAGTGCGTCTTTAATTAGAATCACAAAATTCTGGACGCCCTCAGCTTTATGGCGCAGAACTTTCTTTTAATTATATTGTCACCCTTTGTCAGTAGGGTAAAGACAATCAGCATTTATCACCTCATCTATAGACAACAGCTGTTGTTGACGTTTTTGACATTCATACTATTTAGAAGGAGTTTCTCATGAAAGCATTAAACAAACTAAGCATGATCGTGATCGCCTCTTCTGTTTTAGCCGGATGTGCGATTCCGATAGCAAAGTAGAAAATGCAACGGCAACGGCAAAGAAAGCCAAACACTACAGCACAAGTTCAACGTTGAGAGCTGAAAAAGCAGCTCCAGCCCTTTTCCGAAAACATGAAGCTATATTAAGTTATCCCGCAACCTGAACCTAAATTAGAAGAACCTATCGCAATTTCAGACCAAAAATCTACATATGGCGCAAAAAGACCTACTGAATGACTTTTTTGATAAAGAGCGCTCTGGCGAACTTAAAAAGTCTCTAACAAATTACAATCTTGCTCGTCAACGTATTTCTGTAGATGATGAAGCTTAAAAAGCAGAATTCTTGCAGTAGGTAAACAAGCTGAAAAGAACTTTTGATAACATGAGCAAGACATTGCTGCGCTTAACATTCAAAGACCAGAAGTTAAGAGCTTAATCGAACAGCATATTACCAATACTAGTTAGTTAACAGTTTAATGATTGTTATTGGAGAAAATAGTGAGTTTCTAAATAATTTAGGAAAAGATAAAGTTGATAATGCGTTCGTCAAAGAAATACAATGAAAGAAAACTTATGTTACAAAAAGAATTTCCGCGCACAAAAAGTTTTTCTAGATGCGTATAACAAACTCAACCAATACTCACCAATAAGCGAAAAACGTAAGCGTTATTATGATGAACCTTTTATGTTCTCTCTAGCTTTTCTAAAAGGGTTCATCAAAACAATTAGCCTTTAAGTTTACGGTTATTTTTAGTTGTTGTTCTTTTTCTTCTGTTTTGCACTATTACAAAACGGAGAAGAAAACAGCTGTTAACACGATTTCACCTGGTCAGTGTTAAAACACAAACAATATCAGCCTAAGGATCGCTTAAAATTCACAATCATAGTAAGGATAACAATGAACACATTCAAAAACTTGGAATACTTGCACTGCTCTGTGACTGCTTGTGCGATAAGGAAAGCAATACAAGCAATACAAATGCCGCTCTTCAACTTCTTCCATATCAAAAACATGATGAGATTCTGAATGCACTCCAGAAGTCGATCAAACACTTGCAGCGCCTATTATTATCGCAGATATCCACAAACTGCAGCTAACGAATTAGATAAAGCTTACACTTTTGAAAGCCAAGAAGTTAGCAAAATTGAAAAGACTGGCTTTGAGCTTAGTAATTTAGGAAATCAAACTACGATAACTAAAAAGCAAGTAAAAGAAGTGGAAGCGAAGATGCTAGAGGTTTCAGCTAAATTAGCGACAGCAACTGATAAAATATAAACAACTTATTACTTCGCAAAGTTTTCAAGACCCAGAAATAAAAAGCGATTATGGATCGTACAGCTCGCAGTTTATAGATGCTTTATAAAATGATGAAAGTGATTGCAGAAAATCACTATATTAAAACAGTAAATCAGCTGATTTTGATAAAAGAATTGAATTAAGAATTGAGCGCATTTTCAGAAAATATTGGTTCTGGCAATAAAGTTATTGAAGATGCAATGACTAAAATTGCCAATAAATACGCTGTAAACCACTTTTTAAACTCAACTCAAAGAAAAGGAAGCTTAATATGAACAATTTAATCCAGACCTACCTGCCCACATTGCAATGCGCCGGTTAAAGGTACGCTCATTAAAGGACTTGGCTGAGTTAAACAATGTCCATCTTGTCAGAAGAAAATTAAATATCACAAAACCGGCTTTTAGGTGCTGTATTTAAAGACATTTGGAAACCGCGCGCATATTTTCATGGTTTTATTTTGCTTATTAACTGTCGTTCTTTTTCATGTTTGGCGTAAATATGTCAGAACATACGCCATTTTTGGGCCCAACTTTGTGAGTTATTTTTGCCTATTTTGTGATTGTCACTGGTACAGGTTAAACACTCTTACTTTTGAAAAAGACGAGTAATTCAAACATTCGGCAATCTCATCGCATCGGTCGATTGCCGAATATTTTTCAGCTACCTCAACCAAAGATATTTAGTGAAAACGCCCTATTTCTGTCACCATCGCAAAGTATTCTTTTATTTTATTCTAACCGCGCTGTTGCGTAGACCTTTATAGGTTTTGCAACACACGCCTGATGAATTTCTAGTAATTTATCGGAAGCTTATCCATTTTTACCGCTATTGCTTTCGTCATCCTGTCAGTCATCCTGTTGCATTACCTATTTTCATTGCCACCGGTGTACCTCTGGGACCAAAACTTTCACGCTGGTTAGTTGTTTTATATGCAGTGGCTTCTATTGGTTCAATGCTTTTTATATATCGAATACTATGGAGCAATCCAAAAATTATTTTCCAATCGGGTTCTGCAAAGCCGTATTATTACTCTTTTACTTTTTAATCTCCAGCTAATCGTTATTTTTGCTGCACAAGACCGCAAAAGAATAATTTAGCTTAAAATCAGTAAGCATAAACTCTTCCCGCTCACAAAAATAGTTAGGTAACAAAAAGCCTGAGTATCAATAACCCAGGCTTTTTACTTTATGCTGCTATTAATCTCGCTATTTTACTAAACCACCACTAGCTTTGCAGATCCGCATGGTAAGAAGAACGAACAATAGGGACCACGTCGCGTGTTCAAAGCCCATTTTTCTCAGCGGCTTCACGGAACATATCGAACTCTTTCAGGTGGAACATAACGTTCTACTCTAAGGGCGACGACTTGGTTGTAAATATTGCCCGATAGTAAGCATTGTTACACCATGATCACAGTAAATCTTTATTACTTCATATTTCTTCATTGGTTTCCCCAAACCGACCATTATTGCCTGATTGAGTTGGAAATACCTGGAAATTCTTCTTTTGAAGATTTTAAGCATTCCCAACGACCACTTATAATCTGCACCAGGACGAACTTCACGATATAAACGTGGTACATTTTCTAAGTTATGGTTAAACACATCAGTGGATTTCTTTCTTTAAGATTGCCAATGCTCGTTCTCACACGCCCACGGAAATCTGGCACCAAAATTTCACTCTACAATTTGTTTGCTTTAATTTCTCTAACGGTTGCAGAAAATGTGCCGCACCACGATCGGGTAAATCATCACGGTCAACTGGTAATTACCACATATTTAAGTTTCATCTTGTACTGTTTCAGCCACTTTACGCGGTTCATCTGATCAAGTGGTAACGGTTTACCATGTGCTACATCACAGAATGGACAACGACGGGTACAAATCGCGCCCATAATCATGAACGTTGCTGTACCGTGATGGAAACATTCATGCAAGTTCGGACAAGATGCCTCTTCACAGACAGAATGTAATCCATGACGACGCACACCATTTTTAAATGCTATCAATTTTGGTAGAATTTGCTGGAAGTTTGATTTTCATCCAGCTTGGTGCCAAATCGACTTGATCAGTCAGATGCTTTGCGCACCTGAATAACAGAGGTTTTTGCAGCATCACGGATATTTCACGCCCTTTTCCATTTTAAACGGCGCTATTTTTGCTGTGGTCATTAAATTTTTATCCTACTCTTCGATTTTGTTAATAAATTGTTGGTTATTATAGCCTAAGCTCGCACAAAAGTGAGCAACCAATTTGAGACATCATCGCAAGTTAGATCGTTTGCCCAATCAGCTCACTTAATTGGCACATTTCTAGCCCTGCATAGCTGCATGGATTGATTTACGAAACGGCGATAAATCCATGTTGATATTCAACGCTAATCCATGGAAAGAACAGCCTTTTACGGATGCGGAGCCCTAATGAACGTAAATTTTTCCGTCCATCAACATAAACACCTGGTGCGTCAGCTTTTGATAACCTTCAACCCATAATCCGCCAAAGTTTTCACAACAGATTGTTCTAACGCAGCGACTCAAATCTCGCACAGAAAGCTCTTTACCTTGTGCTTTTTAAACGTTTGATATCCAATAGCAGGCATACATCACTTGCTGCCCTTCACCAGCGATAAGTAATTTGCCCACCACGATCGCTTTGCACTACTGGAATATTACTGCGGCATAAGTAAATGCTCAGGCTTCCCCGGCTGAACCTTGCGATACGGCAGGATGTTGTACTAACCAGATTTCATCAGGCGCATTTTCATCACGTTCATCAGTAAAAGCTTTTGCATTTTGCTGCACATTTTCTTCGTAGGGTTTGCGTCCCCAACTAGCGGATATATGAGTTTTTGTATTCATAGGATAGATAGGTTTGGAAGTGAAAATTGTATCTTACTTAAGATACTGAAACTAAAAAGGACGTGCAACACGTCCTTTCATTACGCGGAATAAATGGGTTGTTTATAACACCATTCTCACGCCTTCATCTGCTTAATTCTTCATATAGGGTTTCAATTTGCTCAATATTTTTCTGCCAAAATGTCGATAGAAACTGAATTATATGTGCCTTTTGAACTGCGTTGTTCACGAGGTAAACAATCACCTTTTACATGAACTTGAGCTACAGAGACAATATCTTCAACTAATCCCTCACGATGAACGCCCATTACTTTAAACGTAAAATCACACGGGAACTCTAATAAATCTCTTTAATTTTTGTTGTGGTAAATCTTGTAGGTTAATATGCATTATTCTCTCCCTTCGCTTGATTGTATAAAGCGGTCGAATTTTGCAATTTTTGCAAAATCAGACCGCTTGATATAGTCCTATATAAGGGCAAAATTTAATTTTAACAAGGTTTAATCAAATAAGCCTTTGATGGTTAATGCAATCCAGTCCCACGCTTTACCGAAAATGCCCGCTCCTTCAACATTATCTAACACTTGTAAGTCGTTGCTAGCAATATCTGTACCATCTAATTGATAAATTACCTTACCAACCGTTTGTCCTTTAGTTAATGGCGCTTCAAGATTTCCACCGGTTAACTCATAACGCGCTTTTAATTCACCCGCTTTACCTTTAGGCACTGTAACAAAAACTGTCGTTAACCGAACCTAGTTTCACTTTGTTTGCATCACCATAATAAACGGTTTCTTCTTAACCGGCTGACCTGCGGCTAAAAGATTTTACTGTTTCAAAGTTTGCAGCCCCATTGTAATAGCGTTTTTACTTTCACTTCACGACCTTTGAAAGTTGGCACGCCCATCACAAACGAAATTAAGCGCGTGTTAGAATTGTTGCAGAAGCCACTAAATTATAACCTGCGTTGTTAGCTGTGGCCGGTTTCTGCCATCTACGTTGATAGTTTTTATCCACAATAAACCGTTACGGTTCGGCTGTGGTTTTTAATGTTATATTTAAACTCTTTCTCTGCGTAAATTTTATATTCTTCTGGTTGGTCGCGAATAACATGTACACCAATAATCGCCACTATCACGCGCTGAAGAATATTGGTTTGGATCATCTAAACCATGAACCGTTGTGAAATAAGTATTTTCAAAGCCAAATTGTTGTGCAAATTTATCTCATTTGTTCAATCGAAGGCTTGCTGTGAGCCAGATGTATGTTCCGCTAACGCAACGGCTGCATCGTTGCCTGAAACAATAATCAAACCTTTCGATTAAATCAGATACGGAAACTTGGGTGTTTAAATCTAAAAACATCAATGAAGAACCTGGGAATTTTTGTGCCCAAGAATTTTCTGTCACAGTAACCATATCGCTATTTTTGATTTTACCGGTTTTGAGTGCATCCCCCACAACATAGCTAGTCATCATTTTTAGTTAATGACGCCGGATATTGGCGTTGATCGGATTTAAACTTGCTAACACTGCACCCAGAGTTGTAATCCATCAAAATATAGGTTTGTGCATTTAATTGTGGTGCCGCAATACCGTAATCTGTATTAGTATCTGCGACTAACGTAAACGGGGAAAATACTAACGCGCAAAGGCTTAGTGACTTCATTAATGTCATTTCACATTCATCCAATGATTTAATTAAAATTCTTGATAAGACATTGAAATCAAGGGCTTGCCGAATCTTCGACAACCCCTTTTTATTCAATTGCGTATCAACAAAAAGAGAATTAACTGTCTTCCAGCTCTCTTTTGTTTTTATTCAATACAGCTAATTTTACTTTAGCTGTACCAGTATGATGCATGCCTCAATTGGCGAGCCGCCGTTTTTGATAAATCAATCACCGAAAGCATGAGAATAAGGCCCGCGATCATTTACGCGTACCACAACAGATTTACCATTACGCATATTCGTCACTTCGATCCAAAGTGCCAGCAAAGTGTTTTATGTGCGGCTGTCACTTTGCAGTGTTACTGAAACGTTCACCATTTGCAGTGCGACGCCCGTTGAATTCATCTGCGTAATAACCTGCCGTACCTGATTGAAAAATGCTGGCTAGCCATTTGCTTATGTTTATTTTTACAGATGTTTTCTTTTTACTGCAAAAAGTTTTTGAAAGATTTGACCGCTTGTGCTTTTCTTTAGAAGCATCTAGCTTCTTCACAATTGGCGCTTTTTGGTGTTTGGTTGCTGCAAACAGAATTCAATGATCCGAATGTTAAGAATCCAGCTAACAACAGGGTTACCATTTTTACTTAATCGCATAAGTGTTCCTCATTTAGATATCGTACTGTGTAACGATGTGTATGCCCATTTAGAAACCAAAATGGTTGGCTGTTTCATCTTTTGATGAGACAACTGTTCTTGTATGTGCTTTTTGATACCGCAAAAAAGCAAAAGTTCAGGACTCACGCCCTATTTATTATAAGGGTTGTTGCTATTGGCTCGTTTGCGATGTACATAAGCCGACATCACTAGACCAAAAGCCGCCATTAACGTCACATAAGACGTTCCCCCATAGCTAAACAGCGGTAAGGGTACACCAACTACGGGTAAAAATACCACTAACCATTCCAATGTTTACAAAAACATAGACAAAAAATAACAATGCAGTTCCGCCTGAAAGCAAGCGCCCGAAGGCATTATCAAGCTTGGAACCAATCAATAAACCACGTCCGATAATGAACAAATAAATTGCTAATAAAATCAGCATACCAATCAGACCGTGCTCTTCACTTAATACCGCAAAGATAAAATCGGTATGAGGTTCGGGTAAAAATTCAAGTTGAGATTGCGTGCCCGCCATCCAACCTTTGCCATACATACCACCAGAACCAATTGCAATTTTTAGATTGAATAATATGATACCCCGCACCTAAAGGGTCTTTTTCTGGGTCAAGCAAGGTCATAACGCGCGTTTTTTGATAATCGTGCATCAAAAAGAACCACATTATCGGAATAAAGCCAGCTAAAAAGACCACGCCTGCAGAGATCAACTTCCAACTCAGCTCGCCTAAAAATAGCAGCAAACAACCCTGCTGCACACACAAGGATTGATGTTCCTAAATCTGGTTGAGCCGCTACTAACAATGTAGGAAAAACAATAATGCCTAATGCAATAATGGTGTCTTTAAAGCTTGGTGGCAACGAACGATTTCCTAAGTAAGTTGCCACCATCAGTGGTACAGAAAAGTTTGGCGATTTCAGAAGGCTGAAAGCGAATAAACCCCAGATTGAGCCAGCGTTGTGCCCCTTTACTAATCTCGCCCATCACATCCCACTAAAAATAAGCATCACAATACACACTAGGTATAAAATAAGGCGCCACTTTCTGATAAAAACGTGGGGGAATCATAGCCATAAAGAACATTAAGCCTAGCCCTAATGTCACTTGCACAATACGGTTGGCTGAACATTTTTCACTGCCACCACTTGCACTCATAGCACGATCAAGCCGTAACCAGTCACAGCTAGCAAGCCGATAAGCAGCCAAACATCTAGCGAAAACACCTTCCAAAAATAATTTTCTGATACCTTTACTCATGTGGCTGAGCCTCTTCTACAAGCGGTTGATTTTTCTTCATTTGTGTGCAAATGTTGCTCTGGCAAAGCTTCTACCGATATTTTTAATGTTTTGCTTAATGCAAAATCCATCACCCTTTTCGCAACTCGCTGCATTTGCACCACCGCCCCTGCATTTTTCAAAGAATCAGCAACGGCCGCTTCGGCTCTTCGTGCAAGGGGCATAACTGATAAACCATGCATGGTCTTGCAACTCTTTTTTAATGGCATTTTTATTATATTTGCCACCTTTTAAGTTAAATACCTGTGCTGTACCACTCTTACCAGCGGCACGATAAAACGAACCTGCTGCTTTTTTACCGGTACCATTACCCGCATTGACTGACATTATACATGCCTAATTTTGCCGCATTCCAGTAACGCTCAGGAACGCCTTTAATATCTTCATATAACAGCGGATCACGATAAGGCTCAGCTTTTTGTTACTGCTGATTACTTCCATCATTAAATGAGGCGTGTTCACGCGCCCATTGTTAATCAACACCGACAATGCTTTAGTTAACTGTAAAGGTGTTGCAAATCCAATAGCCTTGACCGATACCAACCGGAATCGTATCGCCTTGCACCCATGCGCGCTTATATAAATTTCCACTCTTTATTCGGATAAACCCAGCAGACTCTTCATAAATATCAATGCCCGTTTTCTGCCCATAAACCAAATTTGGTCATCCATTCCGACATCTTATCAATCCCCGTATCGTAAAGCGAGTTGGTGAAATAAGTATCTGAAGATTCCACAATTGCTTTATTGAGATTGGTTGAACCATGCCCGCCACGTTTCCAGTCACGATAACGTTGTGTTGTACCAGGTAAAATCCAAAAACCAGGGTCCATGGTTGTATCTCGTTGTAATTTTGCCTTCAGCTAGCCCATTACCGCATAAAAACGGTTTTTACGGTAGATGCAGGGAGGATAAGTGCCTTGAGTGGCTCGGCTATAAAGCGGGTGCAGCAGGGTCGTCTAATAAACGCTTATAATCCTTGCCTGATACGCCGCCTACAAACAGATTATTATCATAGCTTGAGTTAGTTACCATCGCTAATATAGCTGCTATCGCGAGGATCTCAACACCACAACTGAACCTTTTGAGGCCCCTAATGGTTCTTGAATAAATTGCTGTAATTCCACATCAATCGTTAACCGAATAGAACTGCCGGCAAACCCTGGCTGATCGCGTAATTTACGAATCACCTTGCCACGGTTGTTAATTTCAACCTCTTCAAAGCCCGTTCTCCACTCATGCAATTGATCTTCACTAATATTTTTCGATACCCAATTTTCTCCAATATCATGAGAACCTGCGTAATTACCGAATTTACCTTCCTCTTCAAGCTTTTTCTTATCTTTATCGTTAATTTTCGCAACATAGCCTAAAATATGCGTTAGTGTCTCGCCGTATGGATAATTGCGCTTGTAGTACGCTTGAACGATCTAAAACTTGGAAAACGATACTGATTTCACCGCAAACGTCGCCATTTGCTCTTCGGATAAGTTGCCTTTAAGCAAAATCGGTGTATAGCCGAAGTACGCTTTTTCTCTTTTCGATAAGCTTCAATTTCTTCATCAGTCAACCCCACCACTGTTTTTAATTCTTGCAAGGTTTCTTCAAGATTTTCTGTTTTTCTGGGACAATATAAAGACCAAAAATAGGTAATATTTTCTGCCAGCACCTTACCATTACGGTCGTAAATTAACCCCGTGTTGGAGGAACGGGTAGTAATTTTAATGCGGTTGCCATTTGAACGCGTCTGATAGTCTTCAAAGTGTACCACCTGTAAATTATAAGCGTTGGCAATCAAAAATACAGGTAAGCACTAGCACACCGAAAAAGCGATAACAGCACGGCGCGCATACAGATTACTCTCTGCTTGCGCGTTTCGTACCGATTCTCTCGGTTTTGTTGAGGTAAATTTTCCTAGTTTCCCAAAACATAATGCTCTCAAATTTGCAAAATGGTATTTAATATTGACCGCTTGTAGGTTAAATATATAAGTAAAAAGTAAAACCAAACACTTTATTCACGGCGATATGGATGATTCGTTGAAAGCGACCAAGCACGATATAAGCTTTCAGCCACCACAACCCGAACTAAAGGCGAGGTAATGTCAACGCTGAAATTGACCAACTTTGTTCACGCTGCTGCTTTACATTCTGGCGAAAGCCCTTCTGGCCCATCAATTAACAAACAGACATCTCGTCCATCATTTTTCCAACCTTCTAGCTGCTGGAGCTAATTGTGCCGTTGTCCAAGGCTTGCCAGGAATATCTAGCGTAACGATTTTGTTTTACCAGCAGCGGCAAGCATCGCTTTACCCTCTAGCTCTAAAAATGCGCTTTATATCTGCATTTTTACTGCGCTTACCCGCTGAATTTCAACCAACCTCAAAAGGGCATATCTTTCGGAAACGGCGTTGATACTCTTCGGAAACCTGCTTTTCACCCACAATCAGCATTTTAGTCCCAACGGCAATCAGCTGAATTTTCATTCATTACGCCCAAAGTCTAATTGATACATCTGGCGAGCATCGGCTTGCAAGATATGTACAATCGCCTGACCGAAATCAACCACAATCCAATCAGCAACCGCGTTACCTTCATCACCAAACACTTCAAATCCAGCTTGTTTTTGCTTCTGTTGCTAAACGTTCCGCTGTTGAAAGCTAGCATGGCGAACTGAAGTTCCTGTTGCAATAATCATGGGCATCAGTGATGCTAATTTACCACGAACATCAATGGCAAGAAATATCTTGCGCTTTTTAAATCATCTAAAGTTTTCGTTAAAAATCTCGACTAAGTTTTGTTCCATTATCAATTCCGATTATGCTCTATTTAGCATGTTTTGGGAAAAGCACTTGCTCCTGTATTATCCCAAAACCATGTTAAAGAACACCTTTAACAAAAAGGCGATAAAGTGGGAAATTCTACCATAATTTCAAGGGGATAAAAAAATAAGCGGTCGAATTTTGCAAAACTTTTACATACAATTCGACCGCTTGTTCCTACACGAAAAATGCCCAACAATCGGGTATTTGAATAACATATCTTCCTCACGGGTTCCGCGCCCTATATTATGAATCACTAACGGCACACCTTCGGCATTGGTTTTTGATCCGATAAAATGCCAATATGCGGCAACGCTTTAGGCTGAAAGACGCCAAGACTATATCACCCGCTTTAAAACTTGCTTTATCTGTCAATGAAAGCGTTTTTCCATGTCGCTGGAAGAAAGTTTCAAGATTAGGTACTCTGCGATGGTCAATATTACGATCTGTACTTTTCAGTCCCCAGATTTTTGGATATTTTGCCCAAGCTTGTTTCATATCTTGGTGAACTCAGCTGTTGTAAATCTTTATTTTTGCCCACGATAAGCTCGAATCACAACATCTGTACAAACACCAGTTTGCGGTGGTACATCCCCATTGGATAATCAATTTGCCGATAATTTGGATCATAACCTGAAAGGTTACGCCAATTTGCTGGCGCGCATCACTGATTAACTCAGCAAACTCAGTCGCGCTTGCTGGATTTATCAGGAATGCCACTACAATGAGAAATCATTTTGACTTCAATATTTTTAAGTTGATACAAAGCTTCAAGCGCTTGGCGCGGAGTCAGCTCATCTGGTTCTATTTCTGCTAGTGCCTTTTCAAAGTGGACTTTCTTCAGGCAATTTGACTTCTGCAAGCGGTGAAATTTCTGCTGAGTTTTGCGAAATTGGTTCTGCAAATAATAAATCCGCCTGTGGGCTATCATTAACATTACGCGTTTTTGCACAGTTCTTCCAAATGCGCTAAACGCTGTTTTGCCATCGTAATGACAGGTTTAGGCACGCCCTGCAAAGTGCCGCAACTGCCAACCCATAACTTTTTACCTCGCAGCCCCCTTCTTGTCCGCTATGCATGAAGACAATCATGTCGTTATGCTCACGCGCATCCAAATGCACATTTGCCACACCTTTTAATTGGCTTGAAGGCGTGTTAATTCAAAAATAATGCGTTGCAAATAACGTTAATGACTGCGTTTTCTTCGCTAACCATTCTACACACGCCCAGGCTAATGAAAGCCCATCACACGTTGAAGTGCCGCGGCCAATTTCATCAATCAATACCAACTTTGCGCGGTTGCCTCGATGCGATATTCGCCATTTCGGTCATTTCCACCATAAAGGTCGAACGGCCAGAAGCAATCATCACTTGCACCAAATTCGGGTAAAAATCCGATCTAACATGCCAATTTCAGCCGATTCAGCCGGCACAAAACTACCGATATAAGCCATTAAGCAAATCAATGCAATTTGGCGCATATGCGTACTTTTTCCCGCCCATATTCGGCCCAGTGACTATCAGAAGATGGCGCTGCGCATTCAAATACACAGGGTTAGCAATAAAAGGATCAGAAATCATCTGTTCTACTACAGGGATGGCGTCCGCCCAATTTTGAACCCCCGTTGAGGGCTAAACGTTGGGCGCACATAATTCAAGGTTTTAGTGCGCGTTCTGCTAAATCGTGAGCACATCCAACTCAGCTAACACCATTGCCGCCAGCTGTGATTCAGCTAAATGCGGCATGATAGCATCAAACAATGCATCATAAAGTTGTTTTTCTAGTGCTAATGAAGCCCCTTTTGCTTTCAGGACTTTATCTTCATACGTTTTTAGCTCTGGAATAATATAACGTTCAGCATTTTTCAGCGTTTGACGACGAACATAGTGAATCGGTAGCTATGCGCTTGTCCTCGGCTAATCTGAATGTAATAACCATGCACGGCATTGAAACCAATTTTTAGCGTATCAATCCCCGTAGACTCCGTTCACGAATTTCTAATTGTTCTAAATATTGGGTTGCTCCCTGCCGAAAGCTGGCGCCATTCATCTAGTTCGGCATGATAACCTTCAGCGATCACACCGCCATCGCGAATCAGTTGAGGTGGGTTATCAATAATTGCTCGCTCAAGCAACGATTGCAACTCACTAAAATCGGCTAACTGTGCCATCGTTTGTACTAAACAAGCGGTCTGATTTTTGGGCATAATTTACCAAAATTGGAATTTGCGCCAATGCCGTACGCAAACGCGTTAGAATCACGCGGTCGAGCGGAACGATCTACTCGAGCTAAAATTCGCTCCATATCCCCAACCTGTTGTAAGCAAGGTTGCAACGACTCAATAAGCCCACTTTCTTGTAATGTTGCAATAACATCTTGGCGTTTTTGTAGTTTATTTAAGTCACGAATAGGCTGATGAATCAACGTTTCAGTAAACGGCTGCCCATTGGCGTCACGCATTTGTCTAATACCGCCGCCAAAGTAGCTTCTGGTTCCACCGGCTAGATTTTGAGTCAGTTCTAGATTTCGAGAGTTGCAGCATCTAATAAAACTGTTTCACTATTTTGCTGTAACTGAATACGTAGTGATGAGCGCAACATCGGTTCGTTGCGTTTCTTGAGCATAATGCAATACACAACCAGCCGCACATAATCCAACTTCCGCTTGCTCAACCCTCAAATCCTTCCAAAACTTTGCGTACCAAATTGTCGGTTAAGCAAGGTTTTCGCTGTGACTAACTCAAACTCCCAAACGGGACGACGGCGCAACCCTTTATAATTATTAGAAATTTGTGAGTGTGCAAAATCTTCGGGATAAAGAATTTCAGCCGGCATTAAACGCTGTAATTCCGCGCTGACTGCTTCTTTACTCAGCAATTCAGTCATTACGCCCAGAAGTCATATCTAAAGTCGCCAGTGCAAATACGCCTTTTTGCTCGTAAATGGCTGCAACTAAGTTATCCTGACGCTCTGGCAGCAAGGCTTCATCGCTACTGTTCCTGGTGTCACAATCCGAACGACTTTACGCTCAACCGGGCCTTTTTGCAGCAGCTGGATCGCCAATTTGCTCTGCAAGGTGCCACGCTCGCCTAGTGCGACTAATTTTGCTAAATAACCTTCCACGGCATGATAAGGAACACCCGCCATCGGAATAGGCCTCACCAGCAGATGCTCCACGCTTAGTTAACGAAATGTCTAATAATACGGCTGCTCTTTTTTCGCATCGTGCATAAAACAATTCATAAAAATCGCCCATTCGGTAGAATAATAAAATATCCGGATGTTGCGCTTTTAATTGTAAATATTGCTGCATCATTGGCGTATGATTAGAAAGGTCTGCTTGGCTCATAATTTGTGGAATGTGGTCATACAAAGGAAAACGCATTTTAACAAATTCTGTGGGTAAATGCATTTAGATAAAAAGTAGGTTTCATATTCCATTCACTTTCAGATAACAGCGTGTGAACCATTTTTCAATGATTCGCTTTTTCTTATTCAGCCTTGATTATTTTTAATAAATCACGGATTTTCAGTTAATCAATTTTTCTTCAGCTGTTGGCTCTGGCGCTGCTTCTGGCGCTGGTGCTTTTTCAGTGAGTTACGATTTTTACCATACCGAATACAGCAATTGCGATAATTAAGAAATCAAATACGTTTGGATAAATGCACCGTATTTTAACATTACTGCTTCAGCGCCTTCTTTTTGCAGGCGCAATTTCAAAAGCTAAATCTTTAAAATCAACACCGCCGATGATCCAACCAATTGGTGGCATAATAACATCGCTTACTAATGAAGAAACAATTTTACCGGAATGCACCACCGATGATCACACCGACAGCCATGTCAACTACGTTGACTTTTTACCGCAAATTCACGGAATTCTTTAAAAAGACTCATGTTTTTATCCTTATTAAATAATTTAAAAATTCCCCTAAGCCGAGGAAGTGCGGGAATTGATACGTGAGTTGTTAACTTTGTAGCTGACTTTTAATTTAATTTACCAATCTTTGCGCAAAAGCGCCTCGACTTACGTTTCAATCGGTATATTCATATTCCCGTGTAATGTCCGTTTCGCCTTTAGTTAATTTCGCAGTAAAGCGAATCATGCGTGCGGTCGAACCAACTACTAACGAGGATAAACAGCGCACCGGCAATCACTTCCACATGCCAGTTGGTCGCCATAAAATTTTTGCAAAGAATTTACGAATGTATGTTTGATTCTGGAGTTTGTCGATTGGGTTTACGCGCCGTCAAATTTACCCCCATAAAAAGCGGTCGTTTTTGATTCAATATTGCAAAATGCTGAGCAATGAATTGATAAACCAGTGGATTAAAATGTCCATAACGAACAGAGCAGCACACAATTTGGTCCAAACGCGGCAAGTTGCTCATCCGTCATATTTTGCATGTTCTCACAATGAACGCAGCTCGGTTTCATCATGTAATATGTTGCGCCAAACGCTCTGCGATCAACTTCAGTTTGTCCATCACAGTTGTAAAAATAAAATTAAAGTTTTCATTGGTTAATCTTTTCAAAATACAGGGCTTAAAATCACTAACAGGGTAAACACTTCCAAACGTCCACACACCATGGCTAATACTAATACCCATTTGGCAGAATCCGGAACTTGAGCAAATCCTCCGCTCACATTACCTAATGCGGTGCCTAAATTATTTAAAGCAAGCCAATACCGCATTAAACGCATCAAAAATACTCATTCCGCATGCAATAGCACCAAAACACAGAACAAAGAAGTAAGCGGCAAAGAATGCCCAAATTCCTTCTTCAATGCGATCAGGAAAATAGTTTTACCCAGCTTTATCGGTTTAACTGGGATCGGGGTGAGACAGAATCAGTGAATTCACGGTTAGCTTGTAAATACAGTAATAACACGAAATGACTTTTAAAGCCACCGCCTGTTGAGCCTGCACAGCCACCAATAAAAGAAGCTAACACTAATAAGAGTGGCAAAGAAGGCTATGCACTAGAAATCACTTGTTGAAAAGCCAGCAGTGGTTGAAATCGAAACAGACGCAAACATTGCTTGTTTCTACTGTAAGCGAAAAACCACCATAGTGGTTATACAACATCAACACCGCAACACATACAACAAACAGTGTCGCTGAATAAACACAAATGAGGCGAATTCATAATCTTGCCAATAAAGCTGCCTGATGACGCCCGCACTGTTTTGTTCAATTTTTGCGATCACTTAACCGACTAAACAAGGCGATGGTGCAAGCCGAAGTTAATGGACGAAATTAGCAAAAACAAACCGCAATATAGTTAATCGCTGAACTTTCAAAAGTAGCCAATACCGCATCGTGGGTAGAAAATCCGCCAATCGAAATGGTCGAGAAACTGCAGAAATGGCATCAAAAGGGCTCATACCGGCAAGCCAAAATGCCACAGCACATAAGAACGTCGGTAAAAATAGATTTGCCAAAGCATTTTTGGCGGTTTCAGCATCTCGGACGCATTTTTCATCTTTAAGCGGCTTCGGCATTTCGGCTCGGTAGAGTTTACCCAAAGCCGATCATTGGTAGAGATCGCAATAGCTAAAACAATGATCCCCATTCCGCCCAACCATTGTAAAAATTGGCGGTAAAACAGAATGGATTTCGGCACTCATCTAAACCGGTAATGACGGTTCCGCCTGTTGTTGTTAAGCCAGAGAACGATTCAAATACGGATTCAGAAAAATTGAGATCAGGATGTTCAAGTAAAGATGAAAGGGTACCGCCCTGCCACCTAATATCAATCCAGAACAAAAGGCGACAATTAAAAAGCTTCGCGGGCACGAAGCTCTTTATGATGCGCACGACAGCTCCACCATAAAAAGGCGCCCACTAAAAATTCAACAAAAAGGCGCGTAAAATTCTTGCTCCGCCATCGCCATAAAGTAATGCCACTAATGCCGGCAATAGCATGGTCACTGAAAAGCTCGCGACCAACACGCCAACGATACGGACAATTGTAAAAAACTGCACAATACACCTCATTTTGTTTGATAGCGGCGATTATAAAAGCAACAAGCGGTAAAATTTTCAAAAATCTTACCGCTTGTTTTGGCTGGTTCGCTTTGAGTTGTTCAGCGATTTGCTTAAATAACTGCTCAATCGTATCGGCTCGATGCCCAGGGCACCCGCACAATCAGCCCGCCCTCGTAATTGGGAAATACCAGCCAGTACAGTTTTATCCTCAGCCAGCTGCGTTTTTGAAGGCGCTGAACACATGTTTAATCTCTTGAGCATTTTGCGTAGGATTCAGATAAATCAAAGAACCTTGGTGACTAAAAATCTTCCATTTGGCTTTAATGCTGTCAGTGGCATAGTGGCGGGGTGCCACTGAATACAATCTCGCACAAGCGGTCGAATTCTCGCCATCATTTTGCAAAAGCTGAACATTTAAATGAGAGAGAAACGCGCGAAAAGCAAAGCGCGCTCGTTATTTTGCGCGCGGCCAATCGCCACAATCTCGCCATAAATACACAATTTTGCCTCTAACTGCACCTCAGTTGCCTGCTTAAATGCAGCATCACGATGTGAGCAAGTGGGCGAGGCAAATAGAATAGGCATCCCTCAGCTAATTCAATCAGAGTTTGTTGTTCTGCAAATTCGCCCTCATTCATCGCTTTCTGCACGCGCTGAATGCCTGCGTTCCCAGAGAAAGCGAGGTATTTTTCGCCAGTGTAAGACAGATATCTAATTTATCTCCGCCCAACAAACCGGGCGAAGAAGACATTTTGCATCGTGTTTTAAGCCGTTTTGCACGCATCTTGATAAGCCAGCACCATCATCACTTCAAGGCGGGGTAGTAAAATACTCATCTAACTGGGTTTTGCATCTGGTTGAACATTTTAGTAGAAAGGGTTAGCGTGCTATTCATGAAAATTTTTCGCCTTGTTCTTTTAAAAGAGGATTGTTGATGTCAATAGCCCTGTTCGGTTGAATAAACTCAAACAGATGCGTTAGCCCTTTAGGCGCATCTTCAGCTTAGTGTGACATAAAACAACAACTGCGTTTTGGCTCTTGCTGCTAATTAACTGTTCGATAAATTGTTTTACAATGAGTGCGATTAGCGCCATCCAAAACCATGTAAAGGTTCGTCCAAAAAATTAAAATAGGCGGATGTTTTACATGGCTCGTGCAATGAGTAACAGGCGTTGCTGCCCCAAGATAACGATCTCAAACGGCTCATCCGCCATATTCGAAAGCCCTAAACACGCAAGCCATTCCAAAGCTTTTAAGCGCACGCTACTAGGCAGTTGTTGATACACCCCAATAGAATCAAAAAAGCCAGAAGCCACTACGGCTAACGCTGAACAATTTACGCGATAATCCATATGTAATTGGCTGCTTACATACCCTAGTTTTGCTTAATCATCCCAAATGGTTTCGCCACTGCCGCGTTTTCGTCCAAACAAAGTAAACCTCATTTGAAAAACCTCTGTGATGATCGCCGGTAATCAACGACAACAATGTCGACTTGCCCGCCCCATTTTTCGCCTTTTAATCCACCAATGTTGATGCGGTTTTACCGTCCAATTTCAGGTTATCTAAAATCACTTTATCGCCATATTTAACCGTCACATTACGCAATTCAAACGGATTCCCATCAAGCATAATCGGAGGCGTAATGCTTTCTGGAAGTGTGGCGTAAGCCTGAGATTCTGCAAATTGTCGCTGAAAATAGACCGCTTGTTGCTCCACCCATGCTTTTTCGCCTTGCAGGGAAAGCGAAAGCTGACCTAATAAAGCAATATGTGAAACTGCCTCGGGCAAATCTGAAAGACGATTGGTAATCAAGACAATTGTAGTATCTGCTGCAAGTTCGTTTAACAATGTTTTTCCAAGCTGCTATCGACTCCACATCAAGCCCTTCAAAAGGCTCATCTAAAATCAGTAAGTCCTGGCTGACTGACTAACATTTGACAAAAACTAACACCTTACGGCTTTCGCCGTTGAAAGCTGCATAAACGGACGTTCTAATAATGCTTCAATTTGCAAAATTGAGGCATATTTCGCACTATAACTCGACATTATCGCCACCATTTAGGACAATTTGCCTGCAGTAAGCTCAAAATCGTTCATGGCAACACTATCGTTATTCCGATCTTGGAAAATTTTTGGCAAGAATACGCTGCTGTTGCTCAAATGAAAACAAAGCAGATACGTTGGAAGTTGGATTCTACACCTCCTTCAATACAAGTAAGCTCGCCACGTAATGCCAAACCCTAACGCACTTTTACCTGAACCATTTCACCACCACGCCCAAAACTGTTTTGGGTTCAATAATCAGCAGATTCAATCGTGAGTTTTTGTGATTGCTTCAAGGCAAAAACGCTTGCGCAAATAGCTAATGTCATCAGATTTCCTTTCCATTAAACCAGAGTTTCGCCGACTTTAAACCAGTCTGCGCGCCCATTAAGAAAATCTTGAACGCTCATCGGTTTCTTACCCGATGGTTGTAATTGAGTAATATTTAACACACCTTCAGCTGCTGCAATTTCAATCCCATTTTTACTCACATTAAGCACCGTTCCCGCTGTTTTTCTTGATGAGCTAACACTTGTGCTTGGTAAATTTTTTACCCGCTCTTCAACCCATTCATATGACCGTTAAATAAGCAATAGGCGCGGGATTCAAGCCGAATATTACGCTCAAGTTGTGCTGCCGAAAGCGTCCAGTCTAATTTAGCTTCTTCTTGTTGCGTTTTTCTCCGCGTAATTTGCTAAAAGATCATCTTGTTTTTCTGGTTTGAATTGTTTGCAGCTGCGCCATTTTAAAACCTCAAGCAATGCAGGTGGCGCTAATTCAGCTAATTTTGGCATAAAGCGAAGCAGATGTCCCGTAGGGAGAATTGTGTCGTTACTTTAGAAGCATACTCGCCAGTATCTAACCCCACATCCATCTGCGCTAATCGTCACGCCGGTTTTGTTGATCGCCTGCCCAAATTGCACGTTGAATTATGCCGCACCTCGCCAACGAGGTAAAATTGAGCCATGCACATTTAAACAACCATATTTCAGTGCTTCTAATACAGCTTGTGCAAAATCAAACCATAAGTCACCACTACCATCACATCGGCATTTAAGGCTTTCTGCTCTGCTTGCGCTTCTTCTTTACGTAAAGATTTTTGGCTGATAAACTGAATTTAGGTGTTTTTCAGCCAGTTGTTTAACTGCTGGCTTTTGTAATTTTTGCCATGACCGTAGGCTTATCTGGTTGAGTATAAACTGCAATCACGTGATGTTCTGAGTCTAATAAAGCTTGTAAATGTTAAAGCCGCAAAATCTGGTGTGGCAAACAATATTGAGTGTTGACATATGGTTCCGTTTTCTAAAGCAAGAATAGCCAAAATTTTAGCTGATTAGGGTAAAAGACCATGTTTGGCGCAACAAGCGGTCCGGATTTTGCCATGCTAAAATCACTAACGATAACTGAATAACGCTAACGTCCTGAGGGAATACTTTATCCCCGAATCGGACGTACTTTTGAAGAGAGATCAAAAAGCCGCTTTCTGACTTATTTACGCCATACAGAAAATATGGAGCAAGCCAAAGCTGGC